>ERZ827117.27-NODE-27-length-243955-cov-9.448700_pt1 | contig 243955 bp, 180 predicted proteins | sample MGYA00519920_ERZ827117 | MGnify/ENA primary metagenome ERZ827117 (study PRJEB31778, sample SAMEA3449260) | human gut metagenome | biome: human gut; feature: human-associated habitat; material: faeces | place: United Kingdom | collected 2010/2012 ...
TCAATGTTATCGAATTTACTTCCGGTTTTCACTTACAAAGATACAACATTAAAAGTGGTTTGTCAAGTCCTCCATGCTTCTTTCATACATCCATTCAGATTTATTCCGTCTTTATAATCTCCGCAGGATTAATTCGTGCCGCCTTATTCACTTGCCAGAACAATGTACCTGCGGAAATAGCTACGACAACCAACAAAGCTATCACAAAGATAGAAATGCTTACCGGAGTTTTGACCACAAAATCTGATGTATATATGTATATCAGATAGTATGATAATGGCATCGTGAGTAATGTTGCACCGCCTATAATCCATATATATTTGCGGAACAGGATGGAATAAAGATTCCTGAGCCGGGCACCATTCACTTTCCGGATGGCTACTTCCCGATATCGCTGGTGGATATCAAATAACGAAAGACCAAATAATCCCAAAGCGGAAACAAATATAGAGATAGTAGCAAAAAGGGTGAAGACAGTTGCAATGCGGCGGTCGTCCTGATACAGTACCCTAATATCATCTTTTAGCCAACGATAATCGAACTCATTAGAGTTATATATGTCTTCCCTGCATTTCTTAAGATAATCAACTAATTGTTTTTCTTTTCCCGGCACACAGGATATTTGACACTGGGCATTAATTCCTGCGCTGGATATCATATATATAATCGGCTTTTTACCAGCAGTCAAATGTCCAGAGTAATAATCTTCAATAATAGCCTGTACAGGCATCAATGACAATCCACCTTCTACTATTTTACCATTAGATATAGAACTCCAAAGTGAACTTTCACCTTTGACGAATGCATCTTCCCGACGGGTATAACCAAAAGCTTTTAATGCCGCTTTGTTCATAGCTACCAGATAATCGGCATGTCCATTTACTTCATCGGGCAATGAACCATCAACTATATGCAATCCATATAACTTAAAGAAATCCACTGTTACCCACATCATTGCCATATTTAACTTTCCTCCCTTATCATTTATCATACTTGACATGCTACCAGCCGATAAAATGCCTTCGCGACCAGTATCTCCGGCAAACCAGTGTTCAATATATGGGCATTCATTCAGCTTCTGTTCCATAACTTCTCTGTCATGCCACCGCTTATTTTGTATTTCCTGACTATCCTCCCACCATTGGTTAGGAAGCTTTGGCATCAGGTCAGCATATAAAATTCCTTCGGTTCTGAAACCCGGAGGCGTATTCAGCAGGAAATGAAGATGATTACTAAAATACAACGATAAGATGATCAGTAAAAGAGTGATACTATATTGCACAAATAAGAAAAGGGTGCGTGTTTTCACTGACTGACGTGAAGTACCAATCGTACTTATAGACACGACCGGAGGCAAATAATTGTATTTAAGATAAGGATAAATCGTTGTCAGCAGTGGCAACAATATAAATATTGCCAAAGAGAGCTGCCAATCGAAAGCTGTATACATAACGTTGCTTTCCAGCAAACGATTGGCATATCCTGAAAACATCTCTATAAAGAACCATGCGAAAAATAAAGCGATGAGTACCATCAAGACATTCTCTGTCCATAACTGAAAAAAAAGTGTACGGCCTCTCATGCCAAATACTTTCCTGATGCCATACTCCTTGGAACGCTTTAGCATAAAAACCAAATAGATATTGACGAAATTGAGAATACCTGCCAAAAGGAGCAACAGGCATACACAGGACAGTACCCATAAATGAAATCGACTGCTGTAATGCCACATTTCCGGTGCATCGGCTTTTGCTGCTAATATCTTATTCCAATAAAGCTCACTGACAGGAATAAAATCATAACGTATACGGTAACCGCCATCAGCCTGACGGTAAATATTACTAATAGCGTTAATGGCATCTACATCCACTCCCGGCATAAAACGGATAAGTTCAACCAGCATCTTTCCCCATCCTCTTTCTCCATTCTTGAGTTCGAGGTTTAAAACGATGTCAAATGTCAACGAGGATTTACATGCAGGTTCTCCCAATACACCACAGACAGTGAGAAGATGACCACCGGAATAACTTAGTTTTTCTCCAATTGGATTTTCCTTTCCAAATACACGCTCGGCAAACTGGCGGGTAACAAGTACATCATTGGGAGCTTTCATTGGTGTACCACTGAGGGGATACGTGAAGAAATGAAAGAAAGCGGTATCTGCCGCTAATAATTGTACGGTATACGGCTTACCATTTATGGCAACATTATCATTGCTGAAAGTTACAAAACGGGCCTTTTCCTTCACAGCTTCCGGAGAATAGAAAACTGTATCTGCTCCACTATATCCATCTGATACACTACCTGCAAATACATTCCCATCAATATCCCGAAGCGGTATATATACATTTTCAGCATCTATGCAATGAGTATTTACTCGTGTCTCCTGATGAATATAACGTACCAGTATGATTGTACACGCCAGACTTAATGACAAGCCGACAATATTAATGACTGTATATGATTTGGAGCGCACAAGGAAACGCCATGCATACTTTAGTGTTTTCATTATATTCTGTTGTTTGCAGAAGAATACTTCAAATCCTGTGCCAAAACACAAAGCGTTATATATTAGCAATTTATATTTATTAGCATATATTCTTTTTGTGCATATACGCACAAAAAGAGTGCGATAATGCACAGATAGAAAGACCTCCGGCCTATTGCCGCTATAGCAATACAACCGGAGGCCTTATTTCAATCTGAATCTCTGACTACAAACGATAGGTAACAATCCTTTCTTCCGGAGAATCAATCCAAAGGCGCCATACACCTTCCGAAACCTTCTCCACTGTTCCCATATTGGCTTTTGGCTGACGGCGACTCTGGATGGTCAGATAACCTTTTCCTTCCGTGGCTTTCACTTTAATGGTTTTATTATCCATGTAGACATGAATGTCTCCGTTCGGGGTAGGTACGGTGCCTTCCATCCATTTCAAGCCTCCCAATACCGGACTAACAGCAAACTCTTTATAGCCCTCTTTCGTTGGTTTGACTCCCAGATAGTATTTACCCAGCAGATAAATAGGACTTGCTCCCCAAGCGTGGCACAAGCTCTTTCCGTATGGGCGGCCATACATGGCAAGATGCTGTGTTCCGCTTTCCTCCGGATTATATTTCTCCCAAAAAGAGGTTGCTCCTTCTTTCAACATTCCACCCCAGTAAGCTTTCATTTCTTTCATTACAGTCTCCTGCTCACCAAGAGCACAAAGAGCTTCCAGTTCGTAAAAACGCATATAAGGCGTCGTTATTTTCAGAATCTCATCATTCAGGAGAACGGACTGTTTAATGGCCTGCTGCTTATCCGCATTCAGATAATCAAAGAAAACAGAGAACATATTAGCGTATCGGGTTACGGCATCACTCTGACGTCCATCCACACAATTGTGCACAAATGCCTGTTTCTGATTATTCCAGAAAGTCGGCTCTAATTTTGCTTTTAACGCAGAAGCTAACTTCTCATATTTTTGTTGTCCGTCCTTATCTCCGACTAAATCTGCACAAAGTGCCATCGTCTCCAGACTCCGGCAAAACAAAACCTGTTCGAAAGAAAGTTCTCCCTTTTTGTCTAAATAGCCATCTGCCCAGTCCACAAATACCCAGTCGCCGGACATTCCTACCACCATACCATTCTTATTCGTACGTCCCAATACATAATCCATCATTGTTTGCATACGTGGATATAGCTGGTTGACGAAATGCCGGTCACCGCTATACATATAATAGTCATATACACTTAAGAACCAGTAGAAAGTGTAATCCATAATGGTGTTGCTATGGCTGGTCACCGGATCTTTTCCACGAAGTAGCCAGATGGTACGCTTCACGGACTCACTGTCAAAGAACAGATAATAATTCATCAGATAACTTTGGATGGCATCGCCACTCCATACCCAACGGTCGCGCTTGATACCGTCTATAAAAAACTCGCGTGTAGTAAGATGCATCGTGTATGCTCCCACCTCCCAGATACGGTTCAGTTCCTCGTCGTTACAACGGAAGTTACCACGATATTCTTCGGGAAGATATTCATATTGCATAGATACTTCACCAATTTGTACTTCCGGTTCGTGAGTGATGTATACATAGCGGAATGCTTTGCTGTTCTCCAGTGTATATTCATTATCAGAATGATGCAAAGGAGATGTGCTGCGAATAGCGAGGTCAGTGATCTGTCCAGGCTCCAGCAGGAGTTTATCTAATGTTTCGCAATATGCTTTGTCTTTCGCCTCTTCCGGACTTTCACCATAATAGAGGTCAATCTTTCCTTTGCCCGAAAGATTCTTTAATGTGATAAATCCGAAAGTTTCTTTTCCAAAATCATAAAGTATGCCTCCTTCCGGCTGTTCTGTTTTAGCGACAGGTTGCTGAGGTTCACGCATCAGGCTGAATTGGGAAGGACGCTGAGTGGCATCGTCAAAGTTCCAGCATCCGGCATCCATATAGATGGTGGCAGATGTGTCACTAGCCTTACCGCTTTCATCGATCCATTCCTTATCTTCATAAGTTACCCGCCAGGACGAATCAGAGTTTACCGTCTTTCCTTTCACATAAATAGTGGGAGGCGTTGCCTGATTCCATACTTTAATATTCAGGCTATGTTTTCCTGCCGGAAGCAGCAAGGTTTCAGGCGTTCCGAACTGAAGTTTCCCGTCCAGCTTCACATTATATGTTCCCTCGGCAGCAATAAACACTTCTTCCGGTTCGGAAAGATTCAATACTTTGCTGAACTCTACGACTACATAATGACTGTCTGTTTTCCAAAAAGGAGGAAAAAAAGCACCACGTTCCGTACGTCGGTTGTTCATCTGGTTGCCCAGCCAGATTTCATAGTCCCCCGGATACCATATCCAAGTTTGGGCAAAGGTGCTGCTTGCCAATGACAAGGCACCCAGAAGTATCATGCATTTCTTTTTCATTTTTTCTTATTTCTTCAAGTCCCTATATTCGGCTTCCAATCCTGCACGTTCACGAATGACTGTATCTACCTGCGGACCATTGTTCTCCCATACATTTCCGGGACCGTTCGCATTTTGCAGATACTTCTCCCCTTCCGTCCAGTTATCGCGTACAGTGATAAAAGAAGAGCCTTCGTCCGTATAGAGATAAAACCAATGATTGGGATCGTGTACGTAACCTGGCTTATAAATGCTATGTACGCAATTCTCAGTTACATAACTTTTCGGCTGCGAGCCCAGTGTATAAATTCCGGCTACGTCGTACATATGCTTTGCATAGTGATGAATCAGATTTGCGTGCACTCTGTTGTTACGCATACAGTTCACTGTCTGCGTCCAGCCCCAGCCAAGGCTGATGCCGCTATAAGGAACTTCGCAGATTTCATTGTGTTCTATATTAATATCTTTCACATAGCCCGCAAGGATTGCAAGACATCCCCAATCTTCGTTACCCACTTCGGTAAAGTAGCAATTACTGATTTGTTGATGCGCGCATACTTCCCGAAGGTCGGCAGGGTCGTAAGGCAAATGTGTTTCATGGGCAGCCGGAGAGAAACTGCCGACCACCAGTCCGTTCCCCGCAATATCACGGAAAAGACAGCCACGAACGACACCGCCCTGCACGGCTTCTTCATAATCCAGCCCGGTTGAGCCTAAATGCTCGAACCGACAGCGCTCAAAGTCGATCTGATTGGCAGTAGCCACGCTTACAGCTGCGGCAGGACGTCCCAGCCATCCTTGATTATCCAAGGGATGATTCAGATAGTCCCGTTCCATTTTCGGGTCAATACGATAACCGTCTGTCAGATACATTCCTGCCTGAAGAGGAACATGGCCTTTCTCAGACGGACGCATCCAAGTCGTATGAGAGAACGTGATTTTCTCAAAACGGATATGTGAAACAGGACGGTCGATGGTCCCTTTTACTTGTACCAATGTCTCTATGGCCGGCACTATCACTTCCGTGCCGGCATCCTGCATCTTCTCTCCTTCCCGAGGATAATAATAGACCTTACGGGCATCTATGTCGTGATACCATTCTCCCGCTACATCCAATAGTTCACGGGCATTCGTCAGATAAAAAGCAGAATTATGCCCATCTGTCGTTACCATCGGACGCGGCCAGGGATGCTCAAACTGAATCCGACTCTCCGGCTGATGAAAACGTATTGCGGCACTGTCTCCAGCCAGTTCGACAGAACGAATACGAAGATTGGCCACACACCACATTTGATGCAATACTATCTCTGCATATTTGGCCTTCAAAGCCCCTTTTCCGTCTACCAGTCTGCGTATGGCAACCGCAGGAACATAAAGAATCTCATTCTTTTCGTCCACACTGCAAATGCGGTTCATCTTCTCAAAATCCTCTACATCACGGGCACGGACAGCTTTCTTCCCATTCACCCATAACTGACGGAAATCCAATGGCCGCCCGTTGAACATGGGCACATCCGCTACCCAAAGTTTTCCCTGCTTCTTCCATCCACCGATCCGGATGCCGCCACTCAATACCACTTTTTCATCAGCTACCGGACGGATCACCGTGGGAGAATCCTCCGTCCCGCTGTCTTCCGGACGAATAAACACCGGTTCATAGAGTGCATATGTACCGCCTTCCATGCAGATCGTAATTCCTCCCCGCCCCCGTTCATCATCTGTCCGGCGCCATTCGCGTGCCTGACGCAAAGCAGAAGTCAACGTCGCTTTCGGAGATGGACGTGTGCCGTCATTGAAATCATTCCCCTGCGGCGAAATCCAAATTTCGCCTGCTGACAGCAGATGTGCACCCAACAGGCATATAGTTGTTACTAATAACTTTTTCATTTTTCTTTTGTACAATGGGTTATCTTGCAAGCGGCATCCAGACTGTCATCTCTCCTTTACCTCTGTTTCCCCATGCATAATAAGGAATCAGACGAATATCCACTGTTTTCTCTGCTTGGGCAACCGGACGATAAAGCACGCCTTCCCAAGACTCAGACGATGCCAGACGTGCTTTCCCTTCCAGGGCTACTATCGAACTGCCTTCAATCGTCGTTTTCTTCGGAGTCAGCTTTATGTCGGCAGGAATCAAGATGTTATCGATCTTTTCTCCATTTGCAATGTCCATACTCTCCAGACAGTAAACCAACGGGCCACGTTTCACTACCACCTGGTTACGGATTTCTTCTGCCAACGGATGGGCTTCGAGCAGACAAACAGGCATATCCATGACCAGTTCTACCACATCTCCTTTCTTCCATGTACGGTTCACTTCCGCATAGGTATTTGCCTTGGCATTCATGGACACCGGTTGACCGTTCACTATCAACGCAGCTTTCCCACACCATTCGGGAATACGGAAGAAGAGGGAGAAAGCACCTGCTTTACGGGGCACTTTGTCCAGCGTTACACGTATATTACCTTCCCAAGGATAGTCCGTTTCCTGCACCAAAGCAAGTTCCCCCTTATCTTTCCAGTTTGTAGTCAATGTATTTGCACCGTACAGGTTGCAATAAATCCCTTCCGGACTCAATGTATAAGCATAATTCTGCGCCTGACAAAGCGTACGCAATGTATTGGGCGGACAACAGAAACAACTGATATATTCCGTCCGTTCTTTCGGCCAACGGAGTGTATAAGGCAGATCGGCACTGATACGAAGAGGATTCGTATAGAAATACTTCTTTCCATCCAGGCTTATGCCACTCAATACACTATTATAAAGGCAAGTTTCCACAAGCTCCGCATACTTGGCATCTCCCGTCACTTCCAGCATGCGCCAGTTGAACAGCATATTACCAATGTTGGCACAAGTTTCGTTATGTGCCGTACTGTTCGGCAACTGATACGGACGACCGTAGCTCTGATGCACTTTCTGAATGCTATCCGGTTCATAGCACGTTCCATCCGGTGAGGTGCCGTCATACAAAGCACCGCAAGCTCCGGTCACGTACATCTTTCGGGTGACAATATCGTTCCAGATACTAGTCAGATTCTTCATCAGTTGTTGTTCCCCCGTCTCCGCATACACATCTGCCACGCCTGCATACAGGTAATTGGCACGTACGGCATGTCCCATTGCACGATATTGGTCACGGAAAGGGATACGGTCCTGATTATCATCCGTGCCGCTTTCTACCATACCGCGAATGTCAATCAGGTTTTTTGAAAGTTCCAGATAACGGGGATTTCCTGTAGCACGATACATCTCCACCACTCCCATATAGTGTGAAGGGCAAATTGCATTGCGCGCCAACTCGGCGGAAGCTGTTTCATAGAAGTGACAAAGGAAATCCGTAGCTTTCACGGCAGCATCAAAAAGAGTTGTTTTTCCGGTAGCACGGTGGTGAACGATACCTGCCATCATCAGGTGTCCCAAGTTATACGTTTCAAAATTCAACCGATTGGCAAATGCACCTTTTTCGTCCTCAGAGCCTACTTTCGTACCAATCACTGTCTGTTGTTGGGAGTCAGCCTGCGTATGGCTGTCTATTCCCTTATTCAGCTCTTCTATAACAACCGGTGTATGTATATAACCATCTGCACGCTGGGCTTTTACGACACAAGCAATAAAGTTGTCCATTAACTTGTCCAGTTCCGGATCTTTATTGACAGCATACACAGAAGCGACTCCTTCCATCCACTTGTACATATCTCCATCGTGGAACGGAGGTCCCCAATGTTCTCCCTTGCATACACCGGCAGCAATCTCAAAATTACGGAAACCATGAGAAACTTCCGGCGTGTTCCATGTATTCCACATACTCTGCAAGGAAGTTCCGCTAAATACATTAAAACGCTCTCCCCAGAATCCATTCGTCCAGTGTACGGCATCTATTCCGGTATTTGCCATTTTTGCATAACGGCTCTGACTCATATCCGTCAGCCCATTGCTTTGCGCAAATGCTCCCGTGACGGAGGCGGAAGCTAAAAGAAATAACAGCTTTATCTGTTTCATTTAATATGGATATTTTTTAAATTTACACACTATCTCTTTAAGGAGAGACGTGATTATCCATATTTTGTACTCAATAAAGGAATGCGAAAGCTGTCCGACAGCCTTCGCATTCCTTTATTCCTATTTGTTCTTTCGTTATTTTTCGGGAGTATAATTCAGTTCCGCTTTCCTCGCCTGTGAGTGCTGGAACTGTCGGGCGACTTTATACTCATGTCCGTCTTTCAACAGATAACTTCCTGTCTGCTTGAACCAGAAACTGACATGAGCTTCCACACATTGACGGCGGATGTCCAACACCCAGTCATAATTGCAAACGCGGGCTTCCTTACCGGACTCTCCTCCTGCCACTACCTGCTCTACCCATCCTTCCAATTCTCCTCTGAAATCAATCTGACTAAGAAGAGGTTCACAGATAATAATTTTATGTTTAATAGGACTTTCTTTATAAATAGGTAAGCGATAATCGACTCTGTCCTGATTCTCCATTGTACAACAAATCGTCACATTGTTGTATCCATCTCCCCAATCCGGTGGCAGGCACTGTTGCAGCCTTTCTATCCGCTTAGTTATAAACATAAAATGAAGGTCCTGCCGTATCCGCATCATTTCCCATGCTTCGGCACGCCATTCATCCGCATCTTCAATCAGAAAATCAGAGGTAAAACAGGTATATACCAGATTTCCCGAGGGTATCTTATATTCTCCATTTTTTTTCTTCTGTAAAGGCAAACCGAACTTTTCCGTCTTTGTCACCACCGAACTGTCTTTTCCATATTTGCCATCCGTACGATATACATAGCAGTGGCGGCAGCCTTCACTCCATTTGTGACAGCCGTGCCATAAGTTCCACATTGATGCTTTCCCGCCCATCTTCTTTTTTTTCTTCAAATGTATGCTTTATCTGTTTCATAGGCAAATTTTCATTCAATATCCGCTAGTCAGGGTAGATAGATATAAATAGTGCATCTTCTTTCTCGCTTGAAAAAAGATGCACCAAACACAAACAAAACAAACAATAGAGCTACCTTCACAGGCGGCCGGTCCGAAAGGACCAATACTTTTGATAGTGAAATCTCACTTCACAAATATCCGTATATTTGGGGACTAGCCAAACTCCATCCATGTCGGATACAAACAATAAATGTTTCGAAGGTGACTAATACTATGACACAAAGGATGAAATGTTGCGGAATATAAAAAACAAGGCCAGACAAGAAGATTCTTTTGTACTATTTGTATAATCAGGAAAAAATAAATTTCATTTATTAAAAAACGATTAAATCACGTCGGTAAGCATCATTCATCCCTTTACTCCGGCGGATTATGTCAATTAAAACGGAGATATGCCAAGCATATCTCCGCACATCTGATCATCTAATAGGATTCACTTTAATATTAATTGTTATCTGGTTAAAGCAACCATCGTCCAATATTCCTTTTCTCCGCGCTGAACTCCACTCCTACTTTCACGACTTCACGTCCGTCTGTCTGATAAGGAATCAGATAGCCTTTTTCATCAATCTGCTGCAAAGCCTGCTCGGCAGTCCCATTCAGTTTGAATTCGAATACATATATATATTTAGGCGTTTTTACTACTGCGTCCGTGCCATCAAATCTTACGATAAACTTCCTCAAACGGTACCCTGCACCGTTCTCCCCAAATTCCTTTATTTCCATTCCGGATTCCACAAGAAACTACCATATTTATTTCAGCACCATGAGGCAACTTAAGCAACCTTTTGAGTCGTCGGCTATCCAAGCCTTCCAAGGGGCAGGTATCATATCCTTCGTTCGCCATAGCAATCATAAATGTCTGAGCAGCAAGTGCACAGGATTTATGTACCACCACACGCACATCACCTTCAGATACTTCGAGCATCATAGGGCGGAAAATGCTGATAATATTAGCAAGTAGTACTCTGAAAAGTCCTAAGATACCGCAGAAACGGGCATAAACAAACGGCATCAATATCCCATAGTACAGTTTTCTGTCTTTAATACGTTTCTCCTGCCTGTCTATAGGACTATTCCGCCGTATATTTCCTGTCTCGAAATCAAGAACAAATTTCGCCCGCTTCCGATACAAGTCACGACGTGTGACGAAAACAACAATCTGCGAAGCCGTGGAAGTTGCTTTTTGATCAAGACAAGCTCTTGATACCTTTGCCATCAATTCAGGCTGTGTGATGTGATAAAACTCCCATAGTTGCATATCAGAACTATTGGGAGCCAAAGTTGCCAATTCCAGGCAATGCTTTACTTTCTCTGTATCTATTTCCTTTTCTTTATCATATACCCGTACAGAGCGACGATAGTTTAAAACTTCATCTAAATTCATATACTACTTGACTTAATTGAATAATATTTCATAATGTGCAATATCAGAAAATACAGATAAGCCCATATAAATAAAACAGATCTGCAAGTTAATTGTATCTTGGCTAACTATATTTTTAACATATAGTCATTGTATATACTTCAATAAGAGATCTATGAATGTCTAAATAAAAGCGGGCAAATATGTGATAAATAACATATTTGCCCGCTTTCTATAAAAAATAAGATTCGTATCTTACTTACCGGTAATTGAATTTTTCTTCCCCTGCTTATTTACAACTGAAGGACTTCCTTTATATTCAATATCACCGCTACCACTAACTCTTGCATCCAACTGTCTGGAAGCGTAGCATACTATATCACCCGAACCGGCAACTGTAGCAACGACATTAGTTGCAGCCAGTTTTTCAGCACTAATATCTCCGGAACCATTTACTGTCAGTGTCGCCTTCTGTGCAGAACCTTTCATATTGATATCACCGGAACCATTAACTTCTGACATCACAGTAGTCGCTTTCACATTTTTCAAATCAATGTCCCCGCTTCCTTTTACCAAAGCAAATATATTAGCATATTGCAGATTCTCCGCTTCGATATCTCCGGAACCGGCTATATTCAAATTCAAGTCATTCCCTTTGATTGTACCTTTCAGATATACATCTGCCGAACCTTTAATATCTACCTGATTCAATGAAGGGGAAGAAGCTATCACTTTCAAACGACGCTCTCCACTAAGAATCTTGACACCTTTTTTGATATTCACCTGCAATACTCCATTTACTGTAGAAACTTCCAACAAGTCTACCAAATTATCCGAACCGTATATAGAAACTGTCGTTTTAGAACCATTACTCTGACGATACTCAACATCAGGACTGCCTAATACTCTGATTGAACTGAAGTTGCTTACGTTATTCAGTTCTTTTGTGATATATTTCTTACTGGGAGTAACGGTCTGCGCCTGTATTCCTGTGACCAACAAAAACATCAGCACTACCAACATAGATGTAACCTTTGAATTTCTCATAATTTCTTTTCATTAAATATTCTAATGACAAATATAGGAAGTATATTTCGAATTACAAGAAAAGAATTACAATTTTGCCAACCATTCTCCAAGCTCCTGAAGCCACTCTTGCTTATACACAAAACTATCATTATAACCGAATCCATGTCCTCCCGCAGGATAGATGTGCAGAGAAATGGGGATATCTGCTTTCTGTAGTCTGGCAGCATACATAATACCATTCAGAGGGCTTACCACAGCATCATCTGCAGCTGCTACAATGAAAGCGGCAGGTGTACCGCAAGTAATATGCTCAATCGGTGAATACTGCTCCATTTTATCCGGTGAATAGGAATGACCAAACATTCGTTCACGACAAGGAAAATGTGTCAAACGATCATCGACACTGACTACCGGATACATCAATATCTGAAAATCCGGCTTCTCATCATCAGGTAAAAGCGTAGCTGAAAAAGTTGCCAGATATCCTCCGATAGAAGCCCCCATCACTCCCAGTTTATCACAAAACTCTGGAAACTTTTCTCGCACAACCTTCAATGCCAACCGGATATCTTGTTCGGGAACATCAGGATTACCACGAGGCATTCTATATTTAAAGACGATATATGTAATTCCCAGCTTCGTAAACCATTCGGCAAAATCAATGCCTTCATTCTCCAGATTAGTCTTCAGAAATCCACCTCCGGGACACATAATAACACTGCTTCCATTGGGCCTGTCACAAGTAAAAACAAATAAAGTTCCTTCGGAAGCATTTTCTACGATTCCAATCAGTTCGACATTGTCCACTTCCGACAAATCATAGGTCGTCATGGATAAGTCCTCATACAAGCTAATACAAATTAATTTCTTCATATCGATTAATGTTTAAGTTTCTTCCCTATTTTATGAACAACAGACGGACCAGAATAGATAAATGCCGAATAAATCTGTATCATATCGGCCCCTTGGGAAATCATATCAGCTGCATCCTCTGCTGTCATTATTCCTCCTGCCCCGATAATCAGAAAGTGGTGGTCGGTGTGCCCGGACAGATAACGCACTACCTTCTGCGATTTCTTTCCGATACCCCGACCACTGACGCCACCGTTACCGATCTTTTCCAACTGTTTTGTTTTTGTATGATGCAATTCTGAGCGGTCCATCGTCGGCCCCGTAGCTATAAAGCCTTCTATGGAATATTTATATGCAAGGGAAATGACCAGATCCAATGCCTTCTCATCGATATCCGCCGGGAGCTTAATGAAAATACTGCACCGTTTGTTCACTGCCTGACGAAATGTTGTGAGGTTTTCTAAAACTTTAGCAAATGATTCTTTATCTATACTACCCCAGTTCAGCGTAAAATAATCTACACTTTCATATAAGCGAGTGAAAACCAACTCAAAATCTTTGATGATTTGCTCACCGGCAGAAAGCGGATTCTTATTGATATTTACTCCGAGCCTGTAAGAATGTTTTCTGTATTTTCTGATATGCTCCAGAGCTACATCGACACCGCAATTATTGAACCCTGTACGTGAGATCAGTGATTCGTCTTCTACCAGTCTGAAGATACGGGGAGAAGGATTTCCCGGCTGATAATCAGGAGTTACAGTCCCCACTTCCAGAAATCCGAAACCAAAATCTGCCAACTCATCAAATGTTTCCGCATTTTTATCGAATCCGGCAGACAAGCCTATCCGGTTTTTGAATCGCAGGCTTCCGTATGAAAAAGGTTCGTCCACTTGATAGTGTCCTCTTACGCAGGCACGAACCGGAAGCAGATAACGATAGATTTTTAACCAGTTCAAGAGCATTCGATGTACTTTTTCAGGATCAATGAGAAATAATAACGGTCTAACGATTAAATTATACATTTTCAATTATCTGTTTTTTAGATTAAAGAAATAAATCCACACTCAGGAAATAACTTCTTCCTAGTGCTCTTACGTATGCAAAGTAAGACCTTTTTGAGCAGATATTGAAGTTCATTTTTTTTATACCCGATAACTTTTGATTATCCCTGCTTCTTATTGTCTGTATATTGGGTACAAAATTCCTTTTTAATCGTCCTCCTATAAAAGTATAAAAGCGATTAGATGAAAATGAATAAAAAGAGATTAATCGGATATCTGTTTGTAATGGTCTCTGCAGGATGTATTCATGCGCAGGAGAAAAAAGTATCTGCACAGGAATATAAGCTATGGTATGACCGTCCCGCACAGGTATGGACCGAAGCTTTACCCTTGGGAAACGGGCGTCTGGGGGCAATGGTATATGGAACGCCGGGAATAGAACAAATACAACTAAACGAAGAAACCATTTGGGCAGGACGCCCCAACAACAACGCAAACCCGAACGCACTGGAGTATATTCTGAAGGTACGTGAACTTATTTTTGCCGGAAAATATCTGGAAGCACAAACGCTCGCTACGGAGAAAGTGATGGCAAAAACAAATTCGGGAATGCCTTATCAGAGTTTCGGCGACCTGAGAATTGCCTTCCCCGGACATACCCGCTATTCCGATTATTATCGGGAACTGAGTCTGGACTCGGCACGTGCCATCGTCCGTTATGAAGTAGACGGAGTGCAATATCAACGTGAAACGATCACCTCATTTACCGATCAGGTAGTTATGGTACGACTGACTGCCAACCGTCCGGGACAAATTACCTTCAACGCACAGCTCACCTCCCCTCATCAGGATGCAATGATTAACTCTGAAGAAGGAAACTGCGTAACCCTTTCAGGGGTGTCTTCCTTGCATGAAGGACTGAAGGGAAAAGTAGAATTTCAGGGAAGGCTGACCGCCCGCAACCAAGGAGGAAAAATAGCTTGTACCGATGGCGTCCTCTCTGTAGAAGGAGCTGACGAAGCCACAATCTATGTGTCTATAGCCACCAACTTCAATAATTATCTGGACATCACAGGCAATCAGACAGAACGTGCAAAGAGCTATTTGTCGGAAGCGCTGGTTCATCCATTCGCAGAAGCCAAAAAGAATCACGTCGAATTTTATCGTCAATATCTGACCAGAGTATCTCTGGATTTAGGGGAAGACCAATATAAAAATGTGACAACCGACAAGCGTGTAGAGAATTTTAAGGACACACATGACGCGCATCTGGTTGCCACTTACTTCCAGTTTGGCCGTTATCTGTTAATCTGTTCGTCACAACCGGGTGGACAACCCGCTAACTTACAGGGTATCTGGAATGACAAACTTTTCCCTTCCTGGGATAGCAAATATACCTGTAATATCAATCTGGAAATGAATTATTGGCCATCGGAAGTGACTAATTTAAGCGACTTGAACGAGCCACTTTTCCGGCTGATAAAAGAGGTGAGCGAAAGCGGAAAGGAAACGGCAAGAATCATGTATGGAGCCAACGGATGGGTATTACATCATAACACGGATATATGGCGTATCACAGGAGCACTGGACAAAGCCCCTTCGGGTATGTGGCCGAGCGGCGGTGCATGGTTGTGCCGTCATCTATGGGAACGATATCTGTACACCGGAGACACAGAGTTCCTGCGTTCCGTTTATCCGATATTGAAAGGATCCGGACTGTTCTTTGACGAGATTATGGTAAAAGAACCTGTACACAACTGGCTGGTAGTCTGCCCGAGCAACTCACCCGAAAATGTACATTCCGGCAACGACGGCAAGGCAACTACAGCCGCCGGATGCACGATGGACAATCAGTTGATATTCGACCTTTGGACAGCTATTATTTCAGCCTCCCGAATTTTGGATACGGACAAAGAATTTGCCGCTCATCTGGAACAACGCCTCAAGGAAATGGCTCCTATGCAGGTAGGACATTGGGGACAATTGCAGGAATGGATGTTCGACTGGGATGATCCGAACGATGTACACCGCCACGTATCCCATCTATATGGATTATTCCCCAGCAACCAGATTTCCCCTTACCGTACTCCGGAACTATTTGACGCTGCACGCACTTCTCTGATTCATCGTGGAGATCCGTCCACCGGATGGAGCATGGGATGGAAGGTTTGCCTGTGGGCACGCCTCCTTGATGGTGACCATGCCTACAAACTGATAACCGACCAATTGACTTTGGTACGTAACGAAAAGAAAAAAGGAGGCACCTACCCTAACCTATTCGATGCTCACCCACCTTTCCAAATCGACGGAAACTTCGGTTGTGCTGCAGGTATAGCCGAAATGCTGATGCAAAGTTACGATGGCTTTATTTACCTGCTTCCGGCACTTCCGACTCTCTGGAAGGACGGTTCTGTCACAGGTATCATTGCCCGTGGAGGTTTCGAACTTGATTTAAGCTGGAAGAATGGAAAAGTAAATCGCCTGGTCGTGAAATCTCATAAAGGTGGTAACTGCCGTCTACGTTCACTCAACCCGCTGACCGGAAAGGGCTTGAAACGTGCCAAAGGAGAGAACCCGAACCCTCTCTATGCAGTCCCCACGATTCCCCAGCCATTGGTGAATGAAAAAGCCAGCCTGAATAAAGTGGAAATTGCAAGGACTTACTTGTATGACCTGCCTACCAAAGCAGGGCAAGAATATATATTGATTGGAAAATAATAACTCTACCTATATGAACAGAAACTTGTTAAAACTGATTGTTGCTTGCGGAGCTGTCTGCTTCATCGCCTGCACAGCACCTCAGAAAGCAGAAACAGAAAAATGGAGCGAACGTATGGCATGCTCTGAGATGAAACGTTTTCCCGAACCCTGGATGATTGAAAAAGCAAAAGTACCCCGTTGGGGATATACCCACGGACTTGTTGTAAAGTCTATGCTGGAAGAATGGAAACATACCGGAGACAGCACTTACTATGAATATGCCAAAATCTATGCAGACAGTCTGATCGATACGGACGGCCATATTAAAACGATGAAATATCTTTCATTCAACATTGATAACGTCAATGGCGGCAAGATTCTTTTTGATCTTTATGCACAATCAGGAGATGAACGCTATAAAATAGCTATGGATACCCTACGTAAACAGATGGCAGAACAACCCCGCACAAGTGAAGGAGGATTCTGGCATAAGCTAAGATATCCTCATCAGATGTGGCTGGATGGCATCTTCATGGCTTCTCCTTACTTGGTACAGTATGGCAGTACTTTCCAGGAACCGGCACTATACGATGAAGCAGTGAAACAGATTCTTCTGATAGCACGCAAAACTTACGACCCCACCACAGGGCTTTACTATCACGGATGGGATGAAAGCCGTGAGCAGAAATGGGCAAATCCCGAAACCGGTTGTTCTCCTAACTTCTGGAGCCGCAGTATTGGATGGTATGGAGCAGCCTTGGTAGACGTACTGGATTATCTACCTCAGGAAACGACCGGACGAGACAGTGTAATGCAGATTCTCCAGAGATTGGCAAAAACTTTAGTGAAATATCAGGATCCTCAGTCAGGCACCTGGTATCAGGTAACAGATCAAGGAGCGCGTGAAGGAAATTACCTGGAATCTTCGGCAACCGCCTTATTTATCTATACACTTGCTAAAGCTGTCAATAAGGGATATATCGGCAAGGAGTACATCCAACCTACCCGCAAAGCTTTTGATGGAATGGTCAAGACATTTACCCGTCTTGAAGAAGACGGCAGCTATACCATTACGAATTGTTGTGCGGTAGCCGGACTGGGCGGAGACTCCAAAAGATACCGTGACGGTTCATTCGAATATTATATCAGCGAACCGGTTATAGAGAATGACCCGAAATCAGTAGGATCGTTTATTCTGGCGGCCATCGAATATGAGAAAATGACAGACAAATAAATGTAAAGATATGAACTCCAAAAACGATAAAGTACAATGAGAAAATTTAAGATTCTTCCTCTCTTATTGCTGCTGTTGACATTGGCAACCTCTGCCGCAGCACAAAAGAAAACACAAAAGACGTATATCCCATGGAGCAACGGCAAACTCGTCGTTTCTGAAGAAGGACGTTATCTGAAACACGAAAACGGCACTCCTTTCTTCTGGCTGGGAGAAACCGGCTGGCTGCTGCCTGAACGTCTGAATCGTGACGAAGCCGAATATTATCTGGAACAATGCAAACGCCGCGGATATAACGTGATTCAGGTTCAGACATTGAATAATGTCCCGTCTATGAATATCTACGGACAGTATTCAATGACTGACGGCTACAACTTCAAGAATATCAATCAGAAAGGTGTATATGGTTATTGGGATCATATGGATTACATTATCCGTACCGCAGCAAAGAAAGGTCTTTATATCGGCATGGTCTGCATCTGGGGAAGTCCGGTAAGTCATGGCGAAATGAATGTAGATCAGGCAAAAGCATACGGCAAGTTCCTGGCAGAACGCTATAAAGACGAACCTAACATTATCTGGTTTATCGGTGGGGATATCCGTGGTGATGTGAAGACTGCCGAATGGGAAGCATTGGCAACCTCCATCAAAGCAATCGACAAGAACCATCTGATGACATTCCACCCGCGTGGCAGAACGACTTCTGCCACTTGGTTCAACAATGCACCGTGGCTGGATTTCAATATGTTCCAGAGCGGACACCGCCGTTATGGACAACGTTTCGGTGACGGAGATTATCCCATCGAAGAAAATACGGAAGAAGACAACTGGCGTTTTGTAGAACGCAGTATGGCTATGAAACCGATGAAGCCCGTTATAGACGGTGAACCCATCTACGAAGAAATACCACACGGTCTGCACGATGAGAACGAATTACTTTGGAAAGATTATGATGTACGCCGGTACGCTTACTGGTCTGTATTTGCCGGTTCTTTCGGACATACGTATGGTCATAACTCCATCATGCAATTTATCAAACCGAGCGTAGGCGGTGTTTATGGTGCTAAAAAGCCCTGGTATGATGCTCTGAATGATCCCGGATACAATCAAATGAAATATCTGAAGAACCTGATGCTGACTTTCCCATTTTTCGAACGAGTACCAGATCAGTCTGTCATCACCGGACAGAATGGCGAACGTTATGACCGTGCCATCGCAACACGCGGCAATGACTATCTGATGGTATATAACTATACCGGACGTCCGATGGAAGTTGATTTCAGCAAAATCAGCGGTGCCAAGAAGAACGCATGGTGGTACACTACCAAGGATGGTAAACTGGAATATATCGGTGAATTTGACAACGGTGTGCACAAGTTCCAGCACGATAGCGGCTACAGCAGCGGAAACGATCATATCCTGATTGTAGTAGACAGTAGTAAGGACTATGTGAAGAAAGACTGGACAGAACTGCCGGACCAGCAAGGTGCCGGAGCCTAGTTTCCATTCACTCTATCAAATTGACACTCATGAATAAAAAGATACTTATATTATCATTCTTATCTGTTCTGTTTCTTGCAGCAGGTCCGATACGTGCAGCCATAGGTGTAACCAATCTGCGGACAGAGCAGCTAAAGAATCCGTCGGGTATCGATACGCACCAACCCCGTCTGGGTTGGCGTATCGAGTCGAACGAACAGAATGTGATGCAAACCGCGTATCACATTCTTGTTGCATCTTCCCCCGATCTATTGGCACAAGGGAAAGGAGATATGTGGGATTCCGGAAAAGTAGAAACAGATGCTTCCCAATGGATAACCTACCAGGGAGAAAATTTGAAACGCAATGCTCCCTACTTCTGGAAGGTGAAGGTTTACACCAATAAAGGTGAAAGTGATTGGAGTAGTCCGGCTTTCTGGAGCATGGGACTATTCAATGAAGCAGACTGGCAAGGTCAGTGGATCGGTCTGGACCGTGCAGCTCCGGGGGACAGTGAAACTCAATGGAGCCGCCTGGCAGCCCGTTATCTTCGCAAGGAATTTGCCTTGAAGAAAGAAATAAAGCGTGCCACAGTGCACATCGCCGGAATGGGATTGTACGAACTGTTCATCAACGGACAACGCATAGGTGATCAGGTACTGGCCCCCGCTCCTACCGATTACCGGAAGACAATCTTGTATAACACATACGATGTCACTTCCCAACTTCAGCAAGAGAACGCCATCGGTGTTACTTTAGGCAATGGTCGTTTTTATACCATGCGTCAGAATTACAAACCATACAAGATTCCGACCTTCGGATATCCCAAACTACGCCTGAATCTGATCGTTGAATATGCTGATGGCAGTAAGGAGACAATCGCGACGAATACTTCATGGAAACTGACAACCGAAGGTCCTGTCCGCAGCAATAACGAATATGACGGCGAAGAATATGACGCCCGCAAAGAACTGGGAAACTGGACGCAGACAGGTTATGACGATACAAAATGGATGCCGGCAGAACGCGTCAGTATTCCTTCGGGTACACTTCGTGCTCAAATGATGCCGGGGATGAAAGTAACGGAAACGCTGAAACCTGTTTCTATCCAAAAAATGGGTGACAAATACATTATGGATACCGGTCAGAATCTGGCAGGATGGGTACGTTTCCGTATCAAAGGTCAGGCAGGCGACAGCATTCGTCTTCATTTTGCAGAGCGTCTGGAATCAGATGGAGAAATCTTCACGAAAAATCTGCGCGACGCACATTGCACCGATATATATGTAGTTAGCGGACGTGAACCGCAAGGTGCCACCTGGGCTCCCCGTTTTGTGTATCATGGTTTCCGTTATGTGGAAATCAGCGGATATCCGGATGCCAAAACCGAGGATTTCGTAGTGGAAGTCGTAGAAGATGAGATGGATCATACAGGCTCTTTTTCCTGTTCGAACGAAACATTGAACCAAGTTATACGTAATGCATTCTGGGGGATTCGGAGTAACTATAAAGGTATGCCGGTAGACTGTCCCCAACGTAACGAACGTCAGCCCTGGCTGGGAGATCATGCAATGGGCTGTTGGGGGGAAAGTATGTTTTTCGACAATCATGCCATGTACAACAAATGGGCACGTGATATCCGCGAAGCACAGCGCGAAGACGGCTGTATTCCTGATGTAGCTCCGGCTTACTGGAACTATTATTCGGATAATGTCACATGGCCTGCTACCCTGCCCCTAGTCTGTGATATGCTCTTCACCAATTATGGAGACATACGTCCGATAGAAGATAATTATCCGGCTATCAAGAAATGGGTATCGCACATCCGTGAGTATTATATGACAAAAGACTACATCATCACCAAAGATAAATATGGAGACTGGTGCGTTCCACCTGAATCGTTGGAAATGATTCACAGTCAAGATCCTGCCCGCAAAACAGATGGTGCCTTGATCGCTACCGCCTATTACCTGAAAGTGTTACAACTGATGCATCGCTTCGCCAGTCTTCAGGGATTGACTACGGATGCCAAAGAGTGGGAAGACCTGGAACATAAAATGAAGGATGCATTCAATGCACATTTCCTGCATATAAAGGAAGGTACTTCACTTGTACCCGGTCATACTTTATATCCGGATAGTGTTTTCTACGGGAATAATACTGTAACAGCTAATATTCTGCCACTTGCCTTCGGTCTCGTGCCCAAAGCACATATCAAAGAAGTAGCAAAAAATGCGGTAACCACCATTATTACAACGAACAAAGGGCATATCAGTACCGGAGTAATCGGTACGCAATGGCTGATGCGTGAATTGAGTCGTCGGGGCCATGCAGATATAGCTTATCTGTTGGCTACCAATGATACATATCCTTCGTGGGGGTATATGGCGGTACAAGGTGCCACCACTATTTGGGAACTTTGGAACGGTGACACGGCAAATCCCGGAATGAACAGCGGAAACCATGTTATGTTATTAGGAGACTTACTTCCCTGGTGTTTCAACAATCTGGCAGGTATCCGTGCCGACCGTTGGAAATCCGGTTACAAACATATTGTTTTCCAGCCTGCTTTCGAAATTCAGGAATTGAGTAACGTGGATGCTTCTTATATGAGTATCTACGGAAAGATTACCAGCCGATGGAAAAAGACTCCTATGCATCTGGAATGGGATATCGAACTTCCTGCCAATACTACAGGAGAAGTGCATCTGCCGGATGGACGAAAAGAAAAAATAGGTTCCGGAAAATATCATTTCAGCGTAGATATACCGACACGGAATGCTGCCATCATCAGCGATGAATTTCTATATGAGAAAGCTTCTTTCCCGGAATGCCACGGGGCAACCATTGTAGAACTGAAAAACGGTGACCTCGTTGCTTCTTTCTTCGGTGGAACCAAAGAACGTAATCCGGATTGCTGCATCTGGGTTTGCCGCAAGCCCAAAGGTGCCAAAGAATGGACAGCTCCCAAGCTGGCTGCCGACGGAGTTTTTTCACTCAAAGATTCGCAGGCTGCTTTAGCCGGCATAGATTCGACCTGCACTCCTATAGTGGATGCCAAAGGAAAACTGACTGCCCGCCGGAAAGCTTGCTGGAATCCTGTACTTTTTCAGATACCGGGAGGAGATTTAATTCTGTTCTACAAAATAGGACTAAATGTAGGCGACTGGACCGGCTGGCTGGTTCGTTCAAAAGACGGTGGGAAAACTTGGAGCAAACGTGAAGCCTTGCCGGAAGGATTTCTAGGTCCTATCAAGAACAAACCGGAATACATCAACGGTCGCATCATCTGCCCGTCAAGCAGAGAGGGCAAAGGGGGATGGCGCATTCATTTTGAATATTCGGATGATAAAGGCAAAACCTGGAAAACGACAGAGTCGGTACCTGCCGAACTGTCTGTCCCGACTCAGAACCGTAAAAAAGGTGGTATTAACGTAGATGATCAGGAAGCGGGAGAAGCTATTCAGGGAGAAGGGGCACAACCGATTCTTGCCATCCAACCCAGTATCCTAAAGCATAAGGATGGAAGATTGCAGGTACTTTGCCGTACACGCAATGCAAAGATTGCAACATCATGGAGCAGTGACAATGGTGAAACATGGAGTAAAGTGACATTAAGCAATGTTCCGAACAACAATTCCGGAACAGATGCTGTGACAATGAGTGACGGACGTCACATTCTCATTTACAATCATTTCTCCACATTGCCAGGCACACCAAAAGGTCCCCGTACTCCTCTCTGCGTAGCCATATCAGAAGATGGAATCAACTGGAAACCGATTCTGACATTAGAAGACAGCCCTATCAGCCAATATTCTTATCCAAGCATTATTCAGGGAAAAGATGGAAAGTTACATGCAATCTATACCTGGCGTCGCCAACGGATCAAGTATACGGAGATAGATCTCTCAAAGTTTAAGTAGTAGCTGAATAAAAGAAAAACAGATTCTCTGTTATCATTATACCGCACTGACAATTATCGTATCAGTGCGGTATTTCAATCAAAAAGCAAGACACGCACGGACGCAATGTTTACTGTTCTTATAATCCCAATCCATGGCGCCGACGTAGGTGTCGGCATAGTATGCGTTGAGAAACGGATCGTAGTCGTCCTCCGAACTCGACCAATACCCCAATTTCCACCCATAGTCATTATCCCCGGTAGCTTTATTGACAGCGGATAAAAGATAAGCTTTATTGTACATCCAATACCAGCATTGACCTAGCGAGGGTAAAAGCCAACCACTGCTGTTTGCAGGAGCGGGATGGCTATACTCATAATCCGTTACCCAATAGACAGGGGGAAATCCATTCTTTAAAGTTCGATTCTCGTTTTCCGCAAACGAGATGATCCCCTGTGTATTCTTATAGCCATAGAAACCGGTGCTCGGCTCACCTCTGTTTATATCAGTTAGGCTCCAAAGCCCCCATGTACAAGCATTTCCTCCATTGGCATCATAAAGCGCAAGAACGTAACCATGTACGGTATGCATCTCTGTTATACCATATTTCTGTTTATATTTACAGTAGTCTACCCATTCGCCTTCACTGTCTTTACCTGACTTCAAAACGATACCCAAGCAGTTCATATCTGCGGAAAGAGCAGTAACATCACCGGGAATCAAATAGCCGTTATTACTTTCATCCTTGCAATAAAAATCGCCCATTTGAGCTTTATCCAATGTATAATCACCTATATCTTTTAAAACCGGAGTGAATGTATAACAGGTATTAGCAGATAAATCTGTATCAGGCATCGCACCACTATACATCTCTTTGTTATATTCATAAAGCCAACGAACCTTTGCCCTTTTCGGAGAAATAATTATTTGGTAACTGCCATCATTCATTTGGTAAGGGAAAAGAGGCTCTGTTCCGACATTGAAACTCACATCACTAATCGAAGAAGGAACATAAGTAAAGTCTCTCCTTCCATTAATTTTGCATTTTATGGAAGGAGACAACGAAAGTAAGGAATAAGCATGTTCAAATACTATATCCAATTTCTTTAACGGTCTACCACTCGTGTCACTCCATACCAACAAATCGGAAGCACGGTAGGCATCCTTGCTGCGTTGGTCACCCTGCGGTAAGAATTTACCTTTTAGATCATCTATGTTAATCACGTTATCCGCTTCCTTACTATACGGAAAGTAGGCAAGGTAAACGGTGGCTTTATTGTCGTAGTAAATGGTTGTTTTTCCTTCATCGTTATTGCTGTCGAAGCTCCAAATGTTACCATCATATCGATAAGGTATGTTGTCGGATAGTAACATTATTATCTGCATCCAGCACAATGATGCCGATACGATCACCATTTTCGAAAGTACCCGTACTTCCGCTATCCGTAGCACGAATACTGGAAACATCGTTGATAGCAAAGTCACCAACACGAACGTTCAGTTGCAATACTTCACCGTCTTGCTGCACCATACCCAAATCTATTTTTTCATCACCATTGCAAGCCATGAAGGATAATAACGAGAGCAACAACAAATACTTCAAATTCTTTTTCATACTCATTTTTCTATATATTATTAAAAAGTCAAGATGACACGGATAGAATTCTTATCCGATACGCTCTTTGCATGGTCATTATAAAGAGCATTTCCTACTAATATGAAATTCCTCTCGATACTAAAAAGCTAGAACTGTTTTTAAGACGTTTACCATTATTCATAGCCACTAATGGTTTAACATTTTTCAACACTATATACAAGTAAAAGCCCAAAGACTTATATTTTAATTACTTGTCAATAGAAATCTTTGGATAATATTTATAAAAGGAACAGATTATTATAAGGTGTATTTCCTCAGAAATCCGGCGTTATAAAATCATCAAACTCATGACCAATGATAATGATGATATTAATCTTATAGATTATTTGGAGATTACTTATTCAAAATATACCCCCTAAGCAAGGATATTATTATAGTTAGTTTTTAGGGTTAAAACTGCTGGGGTTTCAAACAAAATACTGATTTTCAATAGTCATCATAATGGCTTCTGACTAATTTTGCCTTTTCGAATAAATATAGTATTTTTGTTCCTCAGATTTAAAAATGAAGAATTCATGGCAGATAATTATATAGAAAGACAACAAGAGCAATACGAGGCCAGAAAAGCAGCTTGGAAACAGGCACAGAAATATGGGAAAAAGAAAACGGCTACCAGCAGTCAAGTCAAAACGGAGGTAGCAGGTGAAATTGTTTCAAAACCGGACAGCCTGAAAAAAAGAGTATTCGTGACAGGCGGAGCGGAAGGCATAGGGAGAGCAATAGTAGAAACATTCTGTAAAGACGGACATCAAGTAGCCTTCTGTGACATTAATGCTGTGTCCGGTCAACAAACGGCAAGAGATACCGGAGCCATATTTCATCCTGTTGACGTTAGTGATAAAGAAGCACTTGAAAGCTGTATGCAACAGATATTGGATGAATGGAAGGACATTGACATCCTCATCAACAATGTCGGTATCAGCAAATTTTCTTCCATTACAGAAACAAGTGTCGAAGATTTCGACAAGATTCTTTCTGTCAATCTTCGTCCTGTATTTATTACTTCACGGTTATTTGCCATTCATCGTAAGGGACAGTCTGATTCTAATCCTTATGGAAGAATCATTAATATCTGCTCAACACGTTATTTGATGAGTGAACCGGGAAGTGAAGGTTATGCAGCTTCCAAAGGTGGTATCTATTCTCTGACTCATGCATTAGCTTTATCATTATCCGAATGGAATATCACAGTAAACTCCATTGCTCCAGGATGGATACAAACACAAGATTATGATCAACTCCGACCGGAAGACCATTCTCAGCACCCTTCCCGACGAGTGGGCAAACCGGAAGATATTGCCCGTATGTGTTTATTTCTCTGCCGGGATGAGAATGATTTTATCAATGGTGAGAATATAACCATTGACGGAGGTATGACGAAAAAGATGATTTATACAGAATAAAGTTCTGTATTCAACGCATCCCGTGTAATCTCTATTCCCGTCTCCACAATAGAAGCTGCATGATGGAACTCCAGCATATCATAAGCATTGCCGGACATCTGAATTAAGATATCCGGCTGACAACGTTCTATTTGATAACGGGTAATTTGCTGCATCATCATTCTTGAAGATTCTGTCAACAAGTTATAAGGACTCATTTTCTTTTTCTTACCGCAATCAATCGGAGCATTGACATCGACTGCTATCAGAATATCCTCTTCCGTACGATGCACCTGATTCAGCGGAAGGGGATTCAGTATTCCTCCGTCAATCAGCACCATACCATCTTTCCGTAAAGGCCGGAAGAGCATCGGTATAGAAATAGTAGCACGGATAGCATCATACAAATTACCACTATCGAACCTCACTTCCTGATCGCAAACAATATCAGTAGCCATTGCTACGTACGGTATAGGCAATTCTTCAATATTCATAACGGGAATAATCTGCTTCAGTTCTTTGATAAAACGATCCCCCTTCACCAAGCCGTCCCGACTTAATGTCAGATCCGCCAGTTCCCACATCTTACGTTTATCCCAGCTATAGAGCCATTCTTTACATTCCTCCAGCTTTCCCGAAGCATACATTGCGCCTACCATCGCTCCCATCGAGCTTCCGGCAATAGAAGTTATCTCGAAATTATGACGTAACAATTCTTCAATGACTCCAATATGCGCAATACCACGTGCGCCACCCATAGAAAGGACTAATGCTACTTTTTGCTTATCCATATAATATACGTTTTTATTAGCTGTCCACAATATAACACATTTTCCGCAATAAAAGATGTCCGACCAGCTCTATTATTCTAGAAGCAAATGAAGCAAAAAGCAGCAATCCTCTCTATGTCAGAGGTATTGCTGCTTATAGTATGCATTAATAAAAAAGTATCTTTGAGGCTCTATTTCCCTTCCTTTGCTTTTTCCGCCTTTCGCTTTTCTGCATAGTCTTTATACATTTGGCGCCAGTTACGGCCATGCTCATAGAAATACAGTTCGATCTTCGTTTTATAAGCTTTAAAGATAGCAGATATCTGTTTCATGCTTTTGTAATCAACAGCTTGTTCGCGAGCCAGTTTCAGCTGTTCAAGTATAAAGGCTGTTTCTTCCTCCGTCATATCAGGAACAATCTCCTGATACCCTTTCATGGTAAATGCTACCTTGCCAACTGTATATTTATCTAAAATCTGCTCAACTTGTTCTTCCGTCAGTACTCTGCACAACCCTTTCATCAGTCTTTCATGAACCTCCTTGGGCATAGCTGAGTCTGCTATTATCTCACGTTCGAGCTGAGTTAACGGTTTGCCCGTTGTAGGATTGATACCCGCAGGTATTGTCGTATATGGATGATCATTATGCCAGTCTCGAACCTGGCGAAGATGATTATAAATAGTCGTCACCGCAAAACCTGATTTCTTTTCATCATCCAGATTGAGTGAAGCTACCCATTCCATTGCTTTCTTTTCAAGAGAAGCATCCGATTTCAATTTGGCAAAAGCCTTCTTATCAAAATAAGCAGCCACCTTGTCGAACGAACGAATTGCATTTTCCGGTAGTAACTCCCCTTTCTCTCCAAAACTGTACATGGCAGACTCCGGTTCGATAGTTACTTTACTCTCATCCAACATCTTTTTATCTAAATCGAAGACTTCGGCAAAGAAATCATAGACTGCATTTCTTTTATTCGGACCGAAATCATGTTTTTCTTTGGGAAGATGAACGTTCGTCACGTTGTCTTTCGCATCATAGAATCCATAGATACGCTGCAAATACGGAAATTCAAGTGCAGGAACACTTGCTGTCCAGTCCCCGCCATCAGAAACCACTAATTGCGGACGGGGAGCGAATGTTGCAGCCAGTTCGGCATTACAAGTACCTCCTGCCGATAGCTGAATAGGCATACCGCTTTCACAAGGACAACCACCATCGAAATGAGAAGCCAGACTAACCACCGGGGCAGAAGCAGTAAAACGGTCATCCAACGTTGTCAGTAGTACAGTATGCGTTCCACCACCGGAACCACCGTTGGCACCAATACGCTTGGTATCGATATCTTTACGGGAAGCAAGCATATAATCGAGAATCAACAATCCATTCATTGCCTGAATAGTATGTGCCGCACTACTACGATGCGCCGCACTTCCCACCTGGAGAATTGATTCTCCCCAGCCAAACAAATCATAATCGACACAAACAGCTCCCATACGAGCTAATGTGCCCATACGCTGCTGCTGATCTTCCCGATAACGACCGCCACCAAAATGTCCGTTCGGACAAATAATCAGAGCGTGTTTCCCTTTCGATTGAGGCGTATAAACAGCCCCGCAAACATACAGTCCCGGTAGAGTTTCAAGTGCGAAATTCTGCACAGTATAGCCATCAAACTTCCGTATTTTCGATAGAATGGGGGTTGAGTTTACACATTGGGCCAATAAAGTATCGATCCCCAAACGTTGACGGACCTCTTTTCTCAGTGAATCGGCACGAAGTTCAAAAGCCTGCTTATCCGCATAAAGCGTATTGAGATAAGCCAGCATTTTTTCTCCGTCAGCATCTGTACGACGAGGATATTCATAAGCCTTCAACTTATATAGATTACCGCTCTGTCTGACAAATTTGTAATCGAATGGTGACAACACATTCGTCAAAGATTCTTCTACAGAATAAGGGCGGATACGGAAATCAGCATAAGGTAAAATCTTTCCTACCGTATCAATATCATATTTCAGACGGATTCCGAAACGATTTTGAATATCTGCCAATACTTCATTCAAGGGACGGGCAAATTCCGTCTCGTATGTCTGCGTCTGTGCTTCTGCCGAAAGAGATGCAGCGAGAAGCAATGAGAAAAGGATTCGTTTCATTTTCTTATATTTATAAATATGTAACCTCCCAAGAGGTTTATTTCAGTTTTATTTCTTCACCGTTAATGATTACGTTATCCATAGTGATACGTTCACAATCTTCAAAGATACACTTCTGTCTGGCTCCCTGAATATGGATGTCACGCAATACAATGTCAAAAATCGGAGCTTCTTCCAGTCCTACTATTTTAATCGGAGTCTTTACATCCGTCACAGTCATACCGCTGATATGAACATTACGAAATATCGGAGTACGCTCACTCTTTGCTTCTGCAGGCATTTGGCTGTATTTCAGATTCAAGACGACAGCCTCCTGCTTGATGTTACTCATTACGATATTGCTGACACGGATATCCTCTACGACTCCTCCCCTTCCACGGGTTGACTTGATGCGGATACCACGGTCGGTTCCGTCAAATACACAGTTAGAGATCGTGACCTTACGTACACTGCCACTCATTTCACTGCCGATCACTACCCCACCATGACCGGCAAGCATCGTACAATTGGTAATAGTAATATTCTCACACGGCACTCCCAAGCGGCGGGCTTGTGCGTCTCTTCCGGATTTAATCGTAATGCAGTCATCGCCTACAGAAATATGGCAATCACTGATATGTACATTCCGGCAGGATTCAGGATTGATTCCATCCGTGTTGGGAGAAGGGACATTATTTATTGTGATCCCTTTGATGGTCACATTATCACAAAACTCCGGATTAACAGTCCAGAAAGGAGAATTGACAATTTTCACTCCTTCAATCTTCACCTTCTTGCAACGAACAGGCTGAATGAACGGAGGGCGGAAAAAACGACGCTGCAAAGTGCTGACATAATCTTTATTCGTCTCTGCATAGATGGCAGTCGTATCATTCTGAGCATCCCACATCGGCTGATATTTATTAATATCACGCATACCATTATCTTTTAGGTCAATCATTACACGAAAGAACTCCATCCACCACTTCTTACCTTGACCATCCAGTGTACCTTCTCCCTTAATAGTAATATTTTCCGCATCAACCGCATAGATTAACGGCTGGAAACTTTTCATCATGACTCCTTCGTGACGTACTTCTACAAAAGGAAGATAATCATCAAAGTTGTCTGAAAAAAGCAGGGTAGCTCCGGCTTCCAGTTCCAGTGTAATGTTACTTTTCAGATGGATACTTCCCGTCAGATACGTTCCGGCAGGAAAAAAGAGCGTACCTCCGCCTCCACGATTCAAACGGTCAATCGTTGAATTTATCAGCTTTGTATTGAGAGCTTTCCCATTTGCTTTTGCACCCGCTTTCAACATATCAACGCGTTCGGCACGAAGGATCGCTGTTGCGCAAAGGCAAAGAAAAGCCAAAAGAGTGATTCGTAAATTCATATTCTATATTATTAAATAGTTCTTCTTTTTTATATCTTATTCGGCAGCAACAAACTTATATGTCCCGCTTTGTACTTCTTTCGGTTCTTTTTCACCCGGAAGATAAACGATAGCAGTGGTATTCACCGGTACAGATACATTCAGAGTAAAAGTACCGCTCTGACGAGTCCAGTCTACCAGAATCGTACCGTAAAGAGTCTCATAAGTTGATTTAACGTATTTCAAGTCTCCTACCGGCTTCGGAGCAATGACAAATTTCTGATAACCTTGCATTGGCTCATCCTTTTCATTTACAGAAGCTGATAATGTTGTAGACGGACGAATACCAATCAATGAATTAAAGAACCATTCATCAATCTGTCCCATCATGAAATGATTCCATGAAGAACCCTGACGCGGGTCCCACTGCTCCGTCAATGTAGTTGCACCAAACTTCAACTGGAAGCCATATCCGGGAGCTTCTTCATGATTGAACATCTTATAAATAAGCTCATGCTGTCCATTACGTGCCAATGTCTGAATCAGATAGCGGTTTCCCACATCTCCCGTGGTCAAACGATTGCCGTGCGATTCCACATCTTTAATCAGATTCGTCAACACTTTGGCAGCCAGACTTGCATCCGGCGTGTAATCTCCTTTATCTCCTGTACTTTGAATCATCTGAAGGAAGATGGGAAGTGCATTACTAGCTTGACTCCCTGTACCATATTGTGCTGTATTACTATCCAGGAACCGTTTGTTAAACGCTACCATTATATCGTATGCCAATGAACTGTAATAACGAACGTCAAATTCATTACCTACCATTCGGGCAGCCTTTATCAGATACATAACAGTCATATAATAATGTGCTGTAGCCACCAACGGAACAGGTGTATTACGGGAGAATCCGGCGCGGAAATCTCCATAATCATACCAGTCACCCAATCCGAAAGAAAGAATACCGTTATCTGCCCGAGTCTTAAGATAGTCAGTGTAACGACGCATATGCTGATAATACTTCTTAATCAAAGAATCATCCCCGTAAGTTTCATAGTACATAAACGGGAAAATAACCAGTGAACCTCCCCACTCCGGGGATTCGGCAAAAGCATCCATTCCGGGACCTTCAAAGACTACATACTCCGGAGCCGTTGTGGGCATTGCCCCATTCGGATGCTGGGCGTCTGCCATATTCTGCATAATCTGTGGAGCATACGCTGTCAGATCATAATTATAGAGCAGCCCCGGTCCATTGAGGTGCACCTGTTCCAGCCATCCGAGTTTCTCCCGATGCGGACAATCAGTAAATACGGATTGCATATTACTGCGAACCGCCTTCTCAATCAATCGACGAGCTGCATTGAATATTCGGTTGGAAGATTCGAATGTAGAGACTTTCTTTGCCGAATTATAGATAAAACAGGATTGAATGTTTTTAAGGACAGGCAGTTTCTGAGGATTTTTCTGCCCTTTCAATACAGCACCTTCTACCTGAATGTACCGAAAACCATAATATGAAAAACGAGGATGCCAGATTTCGTCACCTTCACCTTTCAGTGTATATTCATAATAATGCTGACGCCCTGTCTGACGCTGATTACAAGCTCCTTCATCCGTCAATGCTTCCGCTACTATCAAGGTGACTTTCTGTCCTCGTTTACCACGTACGGTTATCTTCGGAAAACCGGCCAGATTCTGTCCCATATCCAAAACAATAGCAGAAGGGTCTACTGTTCGTTTGGTAGATTTGGAAGCAGCCATCACCTGTTCTGAATTCAGCTTGGTTACTTTCTGAATATCATACCGTTCCATAATCTTCACCGGAGGTGCCATCTGCGGACGGAGCACTCCTTTCGGCGCTTCCTGAACCACTACCGGACGCCAGTGGCTATCATTGAAACCAACTTGATTCCATCCTTTCTGTTCGCGACGGGCGTCATAATCTTCCCCTCCATAAATACAATTAAAGGTTATCGGACTCAGATCATATTTCCACCCCTGATCCGAACGGATCGTCTCGCGTGTTCCATCCTCATAATTGATTACTAATTCAAATAAAAGTGTGGGAGGACCAAAACTAATCTGCAATTTGCGATAGCGCCCTCCCTGTACATTGTAGAATCCATTCCCCAATAAGATTCCTACAACATTCTCACCATCCTGTAACTGCTCCGTTACATCGTATGTATTATAATAAACACTCTTATCATAATCGCTCCAAAGCGGAGCAAATTCACTATCTCCTATTTTTTTGCCATTCAAAGAAAACTCATAGAATCCCAGGCCACAAACATACGCAGTAGCTTCCACGATTTTCTTTCCGGATTTCCGATTCGCATTCTTCCCTTTTGTCTCTCCTGTCTGAAACGTTCTTCGCAAGCAAATACTTTTCTTTGCCAAAGTATCTACCGCTTCCCAAGCAGCTTTCACCTCCGGTTTCTTCAATTCGCCGCCATGAAACTTTCGCCCTTCGGGAAGGTGCGAATCCTTACGAGTGATGGCGCCGATCCATTTCCCTGAAGAAAAGCCATCGGATACCAAACGGAATTTTGATTCCTGACTCCATTCGGAAGGAGTATCCGTCTCATCCCAGACACGCACACGCCAACTATAATTAAATGGATTATTCAGACATATATCCGCTCCTTCAGTCGGAACCAGCTGACTCTGTGAAGAAGTTACCTTTCCACTATTCCAGACGGAACGTCCGGTAAAAGCCTCCCTAATCTCTATTTCATAAGCAGTCTGTCTCGTGCCATTCTCCGGTGATTCCATTGCCCATCCCAAACGGGGACAGCTTTCAACGACCACCAGCCCTTCCTGCATTTCGCAGGTAAGGCGGCTGATCGTTATATTCTTTGCCTGTACGAAGCATGGCAGACAAAGTAAAAGAAGAAGATATTTCTTAAAAGTCATTATTCGTTTTTTAATTCGTTATGAATAATCGTTTAGGCACGGATTACACGGATGAACACGGTTCTTCCCACATGGTCAGTCGAAGCAAAACCGTGTAATCCGTGCCTAAATATATCACTTTAATGCATTCTCGCAAACAAGTCTTGTCAACGTATCTGTATGTCCTACTTCTTTTCCATTCACAAAGATACGCAATCCCTTTCCACAATGATAACGATCGCCATTCTTATCCCAAAGAATCGTCAGATTATGACCATGATATAAAACATTATCCAGACAGAACCAATCCCATTTATCTGCCGGAATCAGCGGATTAATCTCTATCGTATCATCCAGACGCGGACGAAGTCCGATCAATCCGGTAATCATCAAATCATTGAAAGTAGAATGATTGTAATAGCGACTACGCTCCTGATCGCCTTTCAGCCAATATCCGGTTACTTCGTCCAGATACTCGCCAATATATGGACGTCCACGATGATACTGCGACTCTACATACAATTCCATCTGACGAAAATACACGCTGTCAGACAAAACAGTCTGAGGATAATTATTCATGAAATTAGCCATTGCAGTTAACGTCTGTGCAGAAGCAAACGGCCAGATAGCCCCGTCCCATTCACATTTACCAACTCCGCGCGTGCGGAACTCAGGATGACGGCGTTCTGCCGTAGTCAATCCATAAGGAGCAGAAAATCCTTTCTCATCCATAATTTCTTTCCAGGCAACTTCATATTTCTTTGTTGTATCCGGTAAATTGAAATACCACGGAATATATCCGATTGCCTCGCGCACATTGGCGGAAGAGTCAGTACGCATCGTTTCAAAGAACTGATGGCGTGTATTCCATAAATCGTTTTCTACGAGACTCTTTAATGTATCCGCTCTCATACCATACCTCATAGCCATTCCTTCATCACCGGAAAGGATTCCCATTATCGAAAGGGCTTTTGCATTACCATACATATAGCTGTTAATCGTCGGACGGGCATATTTCTTTTTTCGGCCGCCACTGATGGATTCCTCCATGCCATCCTGTACATCACCCTGCCAATACAGTCCGTTCTTCAAACGGTTGGTACGTTCCCAACGCTGATATTCCGTTTCCAGATCCTTCGTCATATCCAGCATGAAATCCTTATCGCCATCCACCATATAGCGTGCCAGTACAGCATCTGCATTCCATGAACTGAACTTATCCATCTTCTTCATCGGTCCTCCATCATTGCCACGATACCATGTATGGATAATCTGATCCAGATATTTCGGATCACGCAGCCAACGACTTTCATAAATATGATGTCCGATAGCACAGGCAATCAGGTTATACTTATCCGAATAAGAACGCTGAACCAAAAACTCGGTCATACCATATCCGACGGGAGTCTCCTTGATATGCTTGCGCAATGACCACCAACGATAATAATACATTTCTTCAAAATTACGCTGCGGGCATTCAAACAAAGGGATATTTTCTTCCATCCATTCCGAAGCTTTGGCATTGGGAATTGCCTGAACAATATTTTCATCTTCCATGCCATTGAAAGATTCGGCATAATGACTAAAGTCTGCATATTTCAAAAAAGCGGAAGAAGCGTCCTTATCAGTGGACGAAGTCTTTACATTGGCTATACGATATTCTGCCAATGGTTCCTGTCCGCCTGCATCGGGCAAATCATACGTTTGGTCGGCAGGAGTATCCACAGTCGGGAATGTACGCATTTCTCCGGTACGGAAAGCGATCCGTTCAATCGTTGCTACCGGAGCATAAAACATACGCAGCCCTACCCTCTTACCATCCACATACACTTGAATATTACGATCGGCAGTCGAAAGAACAGCTTCTACATGATAAGTCTTTCCTGCTTCATAGTTCATCATATTTGCAAAACGTGACCCACCTTTCATACGGAAAATACCGTCCGGAGTGAATTCCAATCGCGAACAGGCAATGCTGTTCCCATCCAGGAAGTCAATTTGAAGTCTACCTTTATCATTCTGTTCTGCCAACAAATCAAATGAGACTTTCAATTCTTTCGAAGCCGGAATCTTACGTTCTACCTTCGCATAGTCGAAGGGATCTTTATCCTGTAGCTTCAGCCAAGCTCCTTCTAAAGAAACCGGTGCCCAAACCGGAGAGTAAATATTCCAGTTGGTCAACTCAGCTATTGATCCAAATTTCGAAAAATCATCATCCGCATGTGCAGAAGCATTAATCTCTACCGGAACAGGAATGCGGGAAATCCACATATCTTCTTTATTCACACTATATGAAACCCATAAATCACCATCTGCAGGCACTCCGTTTCCTTCCTGAATGCCACGGGGATATTGAGGACCATATGATTTGTAATTTCCTCCATAGCGCATCGGAGTAATTTCACCATGTACTAAGTTTAATGTAGTATACTCCAATCCGTCCTTACTCAATGAGATAGCCAACGGCCAGCGGAATTCCGACGGATTATAAACCGTAGCGTAGGTTCCATCGCTCAGACGTTGTCCCCAGATTTTCGCATTACTGTTGACAAATCCTTTTGCACGAAGCACCGGTTCTGCCCAGGTATGTCCCCCATCTTCACTGATCGAAGTCAAAGCGTGTTTCCAAAGACTCGCAATGCGTCCATCGGGCAATGTATAGCAGTTGAATGCTTTATATCCTTTTTTCAGTGGAATGATCGGATCTTCACGGTCAGCTTCTTCTACCCATTGCATCATATAAAGCGGATTATCCAGTATTTCCTGACAAGCCTTTACGAACTCCCGGTCTTTGCTCTTTTTAAAATAGGGATAATCGGTATTCTTTTCGTTGAATCCATGATTGTAATAAATGAAATAAATCGGTCCGAACGAACCGTCCTTCTTAATCTCACGTACTACCCGACCGATACCGTTTCCGTCGTTCGGATCATCTTTCTTATCCAAAGCTACTCCGTAATTTCCCATCGTAATCAATCTGCCCGACTTAGATACATAAAAGCCTACACGCTGGTGCATGATAGCAATCAAGTCTTTTGCCTGCATACCCGGACGGGATTCTTTGGTATATCCGTCCGGCACTTTGTAAGGAGGGAATACTATTTCCGGATTTGTCCATTGATAACCGTCTTTCGAGGTCATGAGGAACGTTTGGGAAGGTGGTACATGTTCATCTGACGGATCTGCCAAATACTGATAATAAAACTGACCGTTCCAGTAAGCCAGCATAGGCTGATGATTGTAAGTCCATCCATTGCCGTTCAACGCTTCCGGATGCTCGCGATTGGCACGCACCAGTTGAATATTATGCACTCCCACTACCGGAGATAATTGTCCGTCGTGATAGGTGGGATTCGATAATTCTTTTCCTGTGTAATGGATTCTATCCTGCGGAGTCTGCGCCTGAATGGTAGTCGCCATCCATCCGGCAGCCAATACAAGAAGAATCTTCGTTGAGTTGTTCATGATTTATTTCAGGTTTTAGTTTATTCCGGATTCAACTTATCCGGTTTAAGTTTATTTCTTCTTGCTTTCTTCCAGCAATGTTTTAACATCTGATTCTGAAGCTTTAAAGATGGTTCCGTGTTTATGCCCGACAGGCACACTCACACTTTCTGTGATATCCGTGAAGTTCTTAAAATCACGGGTACACATGGCACCGTATATTTTCTTTTTATAAACATCAAAATAGATCAGATAATCATCACCTAATTTCTCGACAGACGGTCCCTCTACAAACGATTCGGTAAATGGTTGTGATGACGGCGAATAAGGTCCTGTCAGAGAGTCTGAAAAAGCAATTTTCAGATTACGTTCGGGACGTGTATTATCTTTGAGTACCATTACATAATCATTTTTCGCACGCTTTACAATGACAGCGTCGATTGAGCTGAAACCGGGATCATATAATACTTTCGTCTTGGATACTGTCTTAAAATCCCTTGTAGTGATGTAGTATAAACGATGATTATTCTCTTCTTCTTCGATTCCCTTTTCAAAACGACCTGGTACACATGAAGCCCATACTACCATAAACTGTTCGCTCTCGTCATCATAAAAAATCTCCGGAGCCCATACATTGACAGTGGTCGGTTCGTCTGCCATTACAGGAATCATTTGTTGCTCCGACCAGTGAATCAAGTCTTTGGAATTTGCATAACCAAAGCCTAAATCCCCTTTCCAGCTGGTGGTCCATACCAAATGATAAGTACCATCCGGTGTACGCACCATGGAAGGGTCACGCATCAGGCGATGTTGTCCCAATTCCGGCTTCAGCCAGACACCGGGAATACTGTCCCAGTGCATTCCGTCTTCACTATACAGATATCTCAAACCTTCATCAGCCGGCTCATGAAATGAAGTGAACATATAATAATCTTTATTCCCTCCACAAGAAGCTAAAAGCAGGATGCTTATTGCAGCTAATGTATTTCTTAACTTTCCCATTTCTATGATTGATTCTTTTACACTATACTAATATCCTTTATACAGAGACGATGAAAAGCCGGATTTGTACTCAAATAGATTGGAAGATTCGTCAGAATCAAAATTTAGAGACGATAAAAAGGGCGACTCTCCGAGCCACCCTTTCCTCCATCAAACAAACTAACCATTTAATAATGGGAAAGAATTCCACTTTTTTTTATAGTATCTCATTGGTTACCAATCCTTTCTTACCAGATTCTATACTTTTACAGCGTTCCTCCCCGTGCTTTCACACGTTTGGCCCACTCTTCACGTTCTTTCGTCAAATTATATCCCCGCTTAGCCAGATAATTGTTGATACGTCCTTTGTACTTGCCGAAAGCCGCATGTTTCTTATTTGAATTTTCCGCATCCATGGCAAACTCACGCGCTTCCACCAACCAAGCATAGATTTGTACCTTTTCTTCTTCTTTCAAAGAAGGAATCATATCAAGCGTAGCTTCATAAGTCACTTTCACTACGCCATAAGTCATTCCATCTTTTACGGCTTCTATCTGTTCCTCATTCAAAAAGAGAGATAAACTGGCAGGAAAAGCAAAGTGAGAACGGTACAAAGCTGCATCTTTTTCATTTTCAGCAGCCTTCAACGCTTCATTTTTCGCATCACCGGTCAAACCTGATTCCTTAACGGTTTTTACTTTTGCATCACGTATTTCATAAATATCATTCAGTTCGAAATAGCGATTGGCAATAATATTACAAACGTCTTCGGCTGCTTTCACATCCGTAAGTCCTAGTTTATCTACAATTTTCTGCGAACGATTGACTATAGACTCTACATATTTCGGATCACGATTCTCTTTGTTCAAATCGACTGCTCCGGCAGATATCCAACCGCAAAGCAACAACAGAGACATTAAAACTATCTTTTTCATTTCATCTTATTTTTTATACCATATGCCAAAAGGAAACCCAGTTCCGGCATCTTATACCGATACCAGTTGCAGATTACATTAATTTTCCTTTCTCAGCCAATGTATCGTAGTTATTTTTTAAATCTCTCCAGTCTACTTTGTGTTTTGTACTGATTCCATTGATATACTTTTCAATATTCGTATATCCGTCACCTGTACAATCTTTATTAGCATCACTTGGATCATTCGGATTCAATCCATTAGCAATTTCCCATTCATCCGGCATACCGTCACCATCCGTATCCACATACGGAGTTCCTTTATATTCGGGGAAACCACCCATCTGACGAATATCAGTAATGATACCTATCTTATAAGAATCTTTAGGTAAACGACGATATTTAAACTGACCGTCTTCTCCCATTGACTTAGGAGACAAGCCTGTAAGATCACCATTAGCATCCTTCGCAAGTTTCTTGTCATAATAAGGAATACCTGTTTTTACTTCTTCTATGATGCGTTCGTCCACGATATCACGGCAGGGTATATTGGCACCAACATGTTTTGTCACATAATCATAAGCATCATTAGCTGATGTAATTTTGATATAAGGCATTGCAAACGGCTCATAGCTCCGCATATTCTCAGTATATCCCTCTGTATTTGGCTGACTCTCGATTTGGATACCACCATTCCAGTTATCTTTCGTGATTTCCGGATAGCCTTCCATAACGTTACCATCAGCATACACGCGACCGTATACCTTATAATTCAGTTTACTGCGTCCGGCTTCCGGTTTCAGAATACGGCAGCCTACCGTATTATTCTTTGGAGTAGCAGGACCGGGTTTATAATAGTTATTGATCATATTGAACATGGCGGTATAATCGCCACCATCAGAAGAACGATGCACCCAATTAAATACTACATTATTAACGAAGTTGAATACTCCATTCCAGCCTACAGACGGATTGCGACCAGAGTTGCTGGCCCAAAGGTTACGCATAAATGCACAGTTCTCACCTCCCAGCGTACTGCCGAATGCATGGTTATAGGTATCCAGCGCTTTCGCAGAAATTGTATTCTGAATAGTTACATTGACTGTCGGAAGCTTCAAATCCTTGCTTTCATATTGACCTTCACTCGGATCGTACATATGACGGTAGAAAGATATATTTTCGTCCAGTCCCCATGTACATGAACAGTGGTCTATCATGATATTACCAATCGGATTACCACCGAAAGAGTCGTCACGATGCCATACTTTTGTTTCTCCACGACGGAATCTCATATGACGTACAACTACGTCGTGTGTATCCACCCAAAATGATTCTCCGGCAATGCAGACACCATCACCCGGTGCTGTCTGTCCGGCAATAGTAACGTAAGGAGCACGAACGATAATCGGAGAATTCAATTTGATAATACCGGAAACATTAAACACAATGATACGGGCACCACCAGTCTCACACGCCTCACGGAAAGAACCCGGACCACGGTCATTCAGATTTGTAACCGTAATTACCTTACCACCACGGCCACCAAAACTATACATTCCGCCTCCTTCAGCACCCGGAAACGAAGGTATTTTAGCCTGTGGCAAGTCATAAGGACGACCGGCCCATGAAATATAAGGACGTCCCTCTTTGGCTTCTTTCAGTACTATTGGTAACGCTTTCTCCCATGCTTCATCAGAGAGACGACGTTCTTCTGTCATCATCTTTTTATAATTTTCTTTGGCTTCGTCATTTATTTGCGGGTATTGTGCCCAGACAACAGTCGGAGTCAATATTGCAGCAGCAAAAGCTACTAAAAGTACATGTTTCTTCTTCATTTTTATTGGGTTTTGTGAGATTGTTAATTCAAAAATACAATAATAAGACGAGAGAGAAAAGAGTTTGTAATCAGGAAAAAGAGTTTTTTATTTAGTGGAATAGATTTTCTTTTTTAATCCAGACAAAAAGACAAATAATGAACTCAAAATATCCCTTTAGAGAAAGGAAATACGTTGAGTTCACCTTTTTATTAACTTATTCTTTTCTAAAAATCAGAAAAGTTTTTATTCTGCCAATGGATCAAATGTCCCCATACCACCGTGAGAATAATCTTCCCAACCGATAGTCTGATATAATGTTGCATTTGTTTGCTGAGCACTTTGACGCAATCCTAAGAAATAATATCTTGGTTGAAAAACAGAATTAACATCAACCACGTTACCATCTACACTTATATCTTTACGCTTGAAATATGTGTCATAGAAGTCGCACACAGCTTTTACAGTTGCGTTAGCAATGGTTGTTCCATCTGCTTCCGTTCCGATTTTTTCATTCAGAGTCAAAGCCGCGGGACGTTCTACATCTTTCAAAGGATCACTACTATCAGCAGCAGAGCCCAAATCGTCAATATAAACTTCGATACGGTGTCTCTTGCCACGATCATTCATTGAAGTCACACCTAGATAATTACAAGTATTGCCACCAAATCCGGTTAATGCCCAACTAGGATTCAAATTACCTTGTCCTACACCACCATCAAAAAGCATCCAACGACGCATGTCATACGCACGTTTACCTTCGAAAGCCAATTCTATCTGACGTTCATACAAAATCGCTTCAAATAATTTAGCACGATCTGTTTCAATAGCGGCATCCAACCCATAATTATTAGACTCTGTATATCCTACCCGACCACGTACAGCCTTCAAAGCTTTTACTCCTTCTGCGTGATAACTTCCACCTGCTCCACAAGCAGACTCTGCCAGATTCAGTAATACTTCCGCATAACGGATTTCCATGTAAGGAGCTGCCGAACGTCTAAACCCTTGCTGATCGCCGCTACTTTTATCAGAAAATACATTAAGACTACTGGTAGGATCATCATTCGAACGTTTACGTACATAGATACCTCTGTTTTTTGTTCCCAACATATCAGCAGCAAAGCCACTTTTATTTGCATCGTCACGCTCTGCCTCGGTAGCATACCAGCAATAGTTCCATAGCTCGTAGTCATTACCGCTTTTATAGCGGCTTGGACATAAATTGACCATCGTTTCCCCAGAAAAATCGACATCTCCGCTATTGAACTGCCATTCCACACCCGGGAATGCAAAAGTACGATAGAAGCGAGGATCACGATTCATAAAGAACTTGTTATGATGGTAGTCATATTCCGATTCTGTAGGCTTTTTACCATCAGCCATCGGGAAAAGGTCTATCAGCTCTGAGGTCGGAGTTTTACCTCCGCTTCCATTAATATTACCAGGACGGATTCCTTGTTCCCACAAATTATATTTGTGTACATTCTGTGAAGCGACAGGAGATATGTTATTATATAAAGTAATGAACACACCTTCATCAGCTCCTGTATAAGTAGCAAACATCTGGGCCCATTTCTTGGCATTACTCGTTCCGCCATCACTTTCGTAAGCAAGTCCGAAATTGCCAGCTTTCAATGCAGTTATAGCAGCTTCGTTAGCCTCATAAGCATCTTTCCAACGTTCAGTATTATCAGCACGGTTGAATAACGGGCTAGCATAAAGCAGCAATGTACGGCCCTTTAAAGCAAGTGCGGCACCGGAAGTTATACGACCATAATCCTGACCATCATTTGGCCAACGTGCAGGAAGATATGAAGCTGCCAAATCCAGGTCATCACATATAAACTTCACACAGTCTTTGGTTGAAGAACGGGGAATTACCAGGTTTTCACCATTTCCGTCACCAATAACCGGATTCTGGACATGATCTACGATAGGTACACCGCCATACATCTTCACTAACAGATAGTAACGCCATGCACGGAAAAAGTGAGCCTGCCCAAGCAACAATTCTTTTTCTTCTTTAGAGAGTGTGGCACTTCCTGTTACACCCTCAATGACATCATTACATTCACGGATACGTCCCCAAGGACTCGTTTCACCATTGATAACGTAAAAATAGTCAGGAACAGTCTGTATCGTCAATATTTCCGATGGATTATTAAATGCAGAATAACCTCCATATTCTTCCGTACATTTTGAGAAGTCATCATCTCCTCCGGCACTGGTTATATCAGTCAAAGCATTGGAACCTCCTGTTGCGCTAGGCAACAAACACTGATATAGATAATCCACACGGCTTGTAGCCGTTTCGTAATTTTCATATACAACTGAAGAGTCGTAACTTCCATATACTTTCTTATCTTTCAGAAAATCATCGCTGCATCCGGCAAAACAGATTACCGCTGCTACCGTCAATGCTTTCAAACAATATATATTTCTCTTTTCTTTCATAATCTTCTTTTACTATTAGAATGAAACATTAACACCTAAAGTGAATTTACGCAAGTTAGGATAATTTCCATAAGTGCCTGCCCATGTGTCCCATACACCACCATCGTAAGGGTTGTAGAAACTCAATAGATTCTGGCAGGTCAGGTTTAAGCGACAACTACTGATACCAAGCGGCTTCATCCACTCTTTCGGAAGGCTGTAAGCAACTGTCAGATTACGTAATCTGATGTTGGCTGCGCTAACTTTCCAGAATGTAGAAGCCTGACCATTGATAGCACTGTATTTCAAATTCGGATATTTTGCATTCCGGTTCATTGCTGCCGTCACATTTCCACTTGCATCCAGTACATCTTCATATACATACATATCTTTCCAGATTGCCGATACATTTTTGTACTCCATATTGGAATAGCTTTCCTGACGTAAATTTGTCTGCATCAGAGCATAAGCACCCCAGCTGGCACCAAACTGTGCACTAAATGAGAAGTTCTTATATGAAGCTCCAAAGTTCATAGTCAATCCATACGGGTTATTAGCGCGATGAGAAATCTTCACATAGTCATTTTCATCAATCACACCATCCTTTTCACCATAACTTCCGTCAGCATTACGTTGTCCACGCACGTCACGGTAAATCAATGTTCCCGGATGTATATTCTCTTTAGAATTTCCTAAATATGAAGTAATATTATTCGTAGCAAAATATTCCTCAATTTCCTGATAGCTGCGGAACATACCAAGACATTCATACCCCCATACACCACGGTCAGAACGTTCACCACGAACAATGTCATCAAAACCGGGAGTAGCCTGGAATCCTGCTTCCTTAATCTTATTATCACTATAACCAGTAGTCAGTTTTACCCAATATGAGAAATCTTTGCCGATTTTATCTTTCCAGTTCAAAGTCAGTTCAACACCATATGTATCAACCTCTCCAAAGTTTTCAGGAGTAGCCTGTGTACCCACAGTGGTCGGATAAAAAGAAGTTCCGGTGAAAGTTGTAAACAACTCACGTCCCATATCATAATATGCATCCAACGTGATACCGAATCGGTTATCTAACATTCTGACATCAATACCCAAGTTGGTTTTATAAGTTTTATCCCAATGAACATCTCTGTTTACACCTCTCTGAGGCATCTGGAATGATGCACCACTGGACGTGTTGCTAGAAGTACCAAATACGGGGCCCTTGTCTGCATTACGGCTATAAAGCTGTGTCCACAACCAAGGTTGTATATTGTCACGTCCCAAAATACCGAATGAACCACGGATTTTCAAGAAATCAATACCCAATTTTTCTTTATTAAACCAGCTCTCCTCTGACATTACCCAACCTGCTGACCAGGACGGGAACATTCCCCAGTAATTTTCAGGAGCAAACTTTGTAGAAGCATCCGAACGGAGCAGGAACTCAAACAAGTATTTGTCGGCATACGAATAATTCAAACGACCGATATAAGAAAGCATACCCGATTCTGTACGGCTGAAAGTTGTTGTTTGAGTAGCGCCGGTAGCAGTAGAATTAGACTGTCCGTCAGTGAAACTGAAAGGATCGGTAATATTGCCTGTTACATATTCATATTCCGATTCAGCCTTTTCAATTGAGAATAAACCGCTAACATTGTGCAGACCGAACTGACGGGCATAACTGAGCGTTAAGTTCATCTGATAGCTATCCGTCTTATTCATCGTACGAGTCAGTAAGTTGCCATTATCCAAAGTAAAAGTACCAAAGTTACTTTCATCAAGATCAATATCATCACCTGTATATAGATGACCGCCACTACCGCCACGGTTCAACAATCTGTATACATTTATTTTAGTACCAATATTATTGCTCTTGCCATTTACGATATTTCTGGAGTAAGAAGCTTTCAGTTTCAATCCCTTTGTCCACTTAAACCAACCGAAATCATGTTCCAATGAGCCATTGATAGACATATTATTAGTCTGATTCTCTGTATTATCCGGAGAATTCTGAACAGCTCTGAAATTGTACAACTGCACAGCTGTTAAATTGGAAGATACATTCTGCATACCTGTATAAACAACAGGGCGACCACCAATATAATCGGGCACAAAAGGCAAGTGAGTCATCAGTGAATTGAAATCAGCATCTGTTCCACCACCACTTATACCATTACGCGCATTATTCTGTTCACCCATATCACCTGATATCTGAAAAGAAGCTTTTGTCCATTTACCAATATTGGCATTTACACCTGCACGGAAGTTCCAACGGTCATAATCCAGGCGTCCCATGTTACCTTCCTGACTAAAATAGGAAGCGCCTGCGAAGTAAGTTGCTTTATCCGTACCACCATTAATATTCAGACTATGACGCTGAGTCCATGCTGCACTCCATTCCTTGTCTACCAAATCATAGTTCAACCCTCTCATTGTATCCAACTCGTCTGTTTGGAAATACTGCGTCCTTAAGTTGTCCGATTCCGTATCACTGGTAGATGTACCAGCTGCACGAGCCGCATTATAAATACGTCCATAGTCATAAGCACTCAGCATCTTAGGAAGCTTCAGCGCATCAGTGAAACCAAACTGTCCGTTATAAGAAATCGAAGGTGTACCTACTTTACCACGTTTCGTTTTCACCAATATTACACCGTAAGCTGCACGAGCTCCATATACGGCTGCCGAAGCATCTTTCAGCACAGTGATACTTTCTACTTCACTTACATCAAGATTATTGAAAGCTTCTTCTGTAGAAATAAAATCATCTATTACATACAGCGGACTCGGGTCAGCATCTCCACCTCTTGTGGAAGTAGGAGTAACACTTGTATTAATGCTACTTTGACGAATCTGCAAACTCGGCGTACTACCCGGACGACCACCGCCCGAACTTACATGCAAACCACTCATCATTCCGCTCAATGCATCTCCCAAGCTACCTACCGAAAGGTCTTTAATCTCATCTGTGGAAAGAGTTTCAATGGCACCTGTCACGTTTTTCATTTTTTGCGTTCCATAACCGACCACCACTACTTCATCTAATTTAGCCACATCTTCCATCAGAACAATTTTCGGATTATTCAGATTCGTTATCGTCTGAGAAATGTATCCTATAAATGAAATTGTCAGCTTAGATCCCTCCTTAACGGAAAGGCTGAATTTACCATCAATGTCTGTAACCGTACCGACCGGAGAGTCCACTACTTTGACTGCAGCACCGATAATCGGTTCTCCCAAATCATCCATTACTGTACCAGTTACCGTCCGTGTATTTTGGGCGTAGGCAGACAGAGTAAATGCCAGCAAGAAAACCAGACATAAATTAAATATAATATATTTTTTACTCATAGTATCTTATTTTTATTTTATACATTATTTATTCATCTCTCCTCAAGGAAGCCAGCGCGGGTCTCCAGTACGGGCAGATAACTGTTCATCTCCACGAGGAGTAAAGTCTTTCGCTGTTTCAACAGCATTACCCGGATCAGTCAGTTTAGGATCTGTTTCAATCGGATTTGATTCATAAGTGGCAATAGATCCGTCTGTAGAATAATTTTCTCCGTACCAATAAGAATTTCTGGAGAAACTCTTTATTACGTTATTATTATTATTCGTAATTCGTCTGATAACCTGATTATTTCCGCTGTCTACAAAAATATTATTTGAAATATTCATGAAAGTAGTATTCTGAAGCATTCCACTCCAATTAGCCATATCTCCCTTGTTGGCAACATTATAGAATGTACAATTCTGAATAATAAGGCCACCTCTGTATGACACACCATTATACATAGTACTGATACCATATACGTCACTCTTAAGTTGATTAATAAACCAATGTGGTCCACGAGAACTAAAGTGTATGAAACGTTGATTAGACGCTACAGTACTATAAAGAGTACTATTCTGGAAAGCCAAGTGTGCAATGAATGCATTAGACGAATTCATGTGAATAATAATATTAGATTGGTTAAAACCCAGAATACAATCGTTTACAGTGAATTGTTTCACACAATATGACGTACTGTTACAGTAAATCAGATGTCGGTTAATGCCTCTGACTTCGCAAGACTGAATCATAATAGGATCAGTAATCACAAATTGACCGGGAGCTGATGCCGTCAAACCGGCTCCGCTTGCATCGTTGCTAAGCAGAATAAAGGAGTTACTGGAAGAGCCGCTTGATGCCGCATTACAATCAAAATCAATGAATTTGATTTTCAGACCTGCACAAGTTACGAATCTGGCAGATTCTCCAAAAGTTACTTTCGGATGATTCACTTTATCGCCACGGAAGGTTACTGCACGAGCTCCGAAATCAACAACGTCATTCATTGTATATGTACCACCGGCAACCAAATCATAAGCAAGTTCCGTAGCCGAATCCGGTAGAGGATTTGCCTTGAAATATTCGGCAATGTCCGTGCCTACAGGAATAGTTCCGGTAGTCTCAATCAACGTGGTGAAATCTTTTTCAGCTGCAGCTTTCGCTTCCGTATTGTTTAACTGAGTATTTCCCAAAGTTCTGACGCAGGCCATATACTTAGTATCATCACCAATATCACGTGTTACACTACATCCATCTACAAATTCGTTTTCCTCTCCAACCGGAACCTTTTCTTCCGGATTATCTACATTATAAAATGAGACCTCGTATCCACCGGCACCTTCCACGACATTCCATTTGATTGTGGCAGTTCCATCGTTGTTATTAGCCACTATTACCTCCGTCGGAGATTCTAGCTGTGCATTTTTCACGTTGGAGGTCCAAGTTGCATTTTCGTCGTACCCTATAGTACAACCACTAAAAAGTAGTACAGCAACCACAAAGGCTAGGCCATACATCTTTCTACGCGAAAATAAATGTTTATTCATAAATTAAATTTTAATTAATACAAAATAACTGCATATTCACACCTTCAATTTTTCTTTAGAATTGTTCCTTTTTTCATCTGTTTACTTTAGACATATAGAACTTCATATTGTCATCCGCTTAATATACTAATGACGTACAACTTAAAAATATGTAATCACTCAAAAAGAATAAAAAATCATAGAATCTAAAAAATGTCCTATTTACAAGATATAATCAAGCGGTTGATCTGAATACATCAATTGGTCGATCAGAAAAAAAGATGCGGTCGATTGGGTCAGATGAAGCGATCGATTGAAGTAAAACGAACGGTTGACTGCACTCAAAGAAGCAGTCGATTAAAACATCTAAGATATTCTATTGAAATACCTTTTTCAGATATTCAATATTCGTTCCATAATTCTTCTTCACGTTCCTCACATCATCCTTGTCTCGTGAGCGTTCTACAACCAGCCAGCCCCTCCAGCCCATTTTGTCAAGCGTCTTTTTTACCTTATTCATATCCAGCCGCTCATTGAAAGGAAGAGTCACTCCATCCGTATCTGTACAGTGAATCTGGCAAATTCTATTTTTTCCAAGAATCTTGAGTTCCTTACATAGATCCCTTCCATTCTCTAATGCATTCTGAAATTTAAAATAGATCTTGATACCGGGAGAATTAATCTCTTTCAATAGTTTCACTTCTTCTCTTGCATCCAATTGAGTTTCAATGCCAATTACAACTCTTTCCGAAGCAGCCATATCCCCTACTTCCTTCAGCCGTTTTATTAAAGCTGTCCGAAGTTCCGGAGTTTCCTGCCAGCCTGCTTCCACTCCACCCAAAGGGAGAAAAGCGACCTTGGCACCCATTACTTTCATTGCATCCAGACAATCCCGGACTAATTCTTTATAATTAGCACGATCTAAAAAAGACTGTCCATAAAAACCGGACATAGCAATAGAAGGAACCTCTAAATTATAGTTCTGAGCTGTTTCACGAAATAGCTGCTGGAAATGGGGCTCACGCAATTTGTTATCGAACATTTCTCTTTTACCGAGACTACCCATATCCAACTCGACTCCATCTCCTTTCAACTCATACACCAATTGGAACGAACCAATCTTCTGACGTTTCAATATCATCCAGTCACATACGGCGATCTTGTAACGTTGTTCTTTTTGTTTCGATGCAGCAACAGCCAGCATTGGAAAACATTCTGCTACGATTAATATCCAAAGGATATGTTGAAATAATTTCTTTCTATTCATCATCTTAATTATACGCTGATCGTATAAAAGACGGATGAAAGGAAACTTTGTAATCGGCTACATTCCAAATATTTAATACTAAAACGGAAAAGGGGATATTTATAAAAATAAGATAATGACACTATTCCAGGTAAATGGTGTCACTATACCACTGATATAGTGTCACTATCGCAGACATATAGTGACACTATCTTTTTGAAAGGATTATTCAGGTAAGATGTAAAAAAAATAGGCTGCCGAACCCTGAAAAGTCCGACAGCCTTGTCAACCCAAAAACGATACCTATGAAACACTGTGTGTTATTTCAAATCAAATATCAAGCGTTTACCATGAACAAGTTCATCGTGGGTAATGCGGTATTTATTGAACTTCTTACCATCCAATAACACCTTATTTATATAAAGAGTTTCCGATCCGGTACGATTACTCTCAATTACCAGCTCATTTTCCTTATACCATTTAGGATCCAAGCGGATCGTTACTTTATTAAATACCGGAGTAGTCAATGTATATTCCGGCAATCCCGGACAGTCGGGATAAAAACCTATCATATTGAAAATAGCCCATGCAGACATCGTACCTGTGTCATCATTTCCAGGGATACCGTCCGGTTTGGTCGTAAAGTACTTATCCAGCAGTCGCTGTGTCTCTTTCTGTGTACGCCATTCTTCACCTTTAAAGTAAGAGAACAGATGAGCGTAAGCAATATCCGGTTCGTTAGCCGGATCATATAGTCCTTCATCAAACACCATTTGCAGCTTATTGACAAAAGTTTTCTTTCCACCCATCAGTTTAGCCAATCCATATACATCATGTGGTACATAGAAAGTATAATTCCAAGAATTACCTTCGTGGAAACCGGGATTTGGTTCAAAGTTCTCTCCCTGCCTCGGATTGAACGGACTGTAGAAAGTTCCGTCCGGAAGAATAGGTCGGAATGTACCGAACTCCTTACTATAATAATGCTTATATCCCAAAGAGCGTTTATAGAACATCTCCGCATCTTTCTTCTTTCCTAAAGCATCCGCAAAACGGGAAAGGGCAAAGTCTGCGATATAATATTCCAGTGCATGAGATACGGAGTTATCATATTGTTCACGAAGCGGCACGTATCCTTTTGACATATAGTCATCATTGTCCGGACGCATCAGATTTTCCGCCCCGGGTAATGTAGCCGACTTGTACATAGCTTCATAAGCCAGATCTACGTCAAAGTCACGCAATCCTTTCATCCATGTATCCACAATCACTGGGATACTTGGATCACCTTCCATCGTAAGAGTCTCTCTTCCATACAATTCCCATTTAGGAAACCAACCATGTTCACGATACATATCGAGCATGGTACGTACCATTTCCATCTGACGTTCGGGATAAACCAAAGTCAAAAGCTGATGTACGTTACGATATGTATCCCACAAAGAGAATACAGTATATCGGGTACCTTTCGTTGTCAAAATCTGATCGCTCTCCATAGCCGGATATTCACCATTTACATCCTGCAGAACGTTCGGATGAATCAACAAATGATAAAGTGCCGTATAAAAAACTGTTTTCTGTGCATCCGTTCCTCCTTCTACAGTGATACGTGACAAGTCATCGTTCCACTGTGCACGGGCATCGGAAAGCACCTGTTCAAAGTTTTTTCCCGACTGTTCTTTATCCAAATTCAAACGGGCATTCTCTATGCTTACAAAGGAAACTCCCATCTGTACTTCGACCTGTTCTCCTTCCTCTGTTTCAAAAGTGAAGTAAGCGCCCACATCGTCACCTGCTATTTCTTTTCCATAGCGGGTATACAATTTATATTTGCCTTGGTCTCGATCCCATTCTGCTTCCACACCTGTCATCGGACGTTGCTTTTTCCAATATCCGGTTGTGGTGGGAACTTTGTTCACTCTCATCACAAAATAGATGGGAAATACAGCTTGGGAATTATAACAGAAAGTACCCAATAGTTTCATTCCCTCTATTTCGCTGTCACTTACACGACGAAGCATGGCTCCACTCTCATTGGTCAGGCCTTCGCCCAAATTTAGAAGTATATGACTCTTTCCTCTAGGAAAAGTGAAACGGGCAATACCTGTACGCGGAGTAGCAGAGACTTCTGTCTTTATATTATACTTCGTCAGATAATTGGAATAATAGCCGGGAGAAGCCTGTTCATCCTTATATTTGCTCCCATATTCCTTATAGTCTACATTCAGTTCTCCGGTAGTAGGCATCAGCAATAAAGAACCCAGTTCAGGACAACCGACACCACTCAGATTTACATGAGAATATCCTGTAAAGAAACAATTGGTATATTCATAAGGCGTGGACCACCAACGTGCATCTTTATCGTAAGTATTATCAGCAGAACCCATCACATTAAAAGGTACTACGGACATCATTCCATTCGGGCAAACAGCTCCGGGATTAGTGGTACCGAAATTTGTCGTTCCAATAAAAGGATCTACATAATCTATCAACAGACTCTTTTCCTTATTTATAGGGGGGGCCTTACCCTCTCCCCCAAATACGGGGAGAAGGGTGAAAGCCATTGTGCAAGTTAATAATATACGTCTCATATCCTTCTTAGATAATGCTCGTCCGTTTTGTAAAATCAATTATTTCCTGGATATAGCCGAAAGCCATTCCTACAACAGTATCTGCAGCTCCATAATAAACAGCTACACGCTCACCATCCTGCAATGCCGCACATGGGAATACCACATTGGGCACATCACCTTGAAGTTCATAAGGTGCAGCCGGACCTATCAGATATTCACGGGTACGATAAAGTACCTTTTCGGGATGATCCTTATCGAGTATCGCCGAACCCATTGCATAACGGAAACCGTTGCAAGTAGTGATAACACCATGATAGAAAAGCAACCAGCCTTCATCAGTAAGGAAAGGTACCGAACCTGCACCAATCTTGGTACACTGCCAGGCACTTTCAGGGAAAGGAGTCACTTTCATAACACAACGGTGTTCACCCCAGTATTTCATATCCGGACTGTAGCTGATATAAATATCACCGAACGGTGTATGTCCATTGTCGCTGGGGCGACTTAACATAGCATATTTGCCATCTATCTTTTGCGGGAAAAGTACTCCATTACGATTGAAAGGCAGGAAGGCATTCTCGCATTGGAAGAAATCTATAAAATCAAATGTATAGGCAATACCGATAGTAGGTCCATGATAGCCGTTACACCAAGTAATCCAATATCGGTCTTCAATCCATGTAACACGCGGGTCATATTTATATTCGGATTCGATCATTTCCGTGTTACCGGCTTTAAATTGAATCGGTTCATGACTAATATCCCAATGAATACCATCTTTACTGAACCCTGTGAAGATATTCATCTGTACAGCTTTGTTGTCACAACGGAATACGCCGGCGAACCCATCTTTGAAAGGTACGACAGCACTATTGAAAATACTATTGGATGAAGGAATATGATAGCGTCCGATGACCGGATTTTGCGAGTAACGCCACATTACATCTGTACATCCGACAGGACGTTCTTCCCAGGGAATTTGAATCTTATTCATAATAATTATTTATTTAGTAATTAGTTATCTATTATCACTCAAAAATAGCAATTTATTTTTTCTTTTTTGAATCATCATACGTAAAAGGTATAAAATAGGTCATCAAAAAAGCAGGAATTGTTGCGATCAGTACATAGATAAAGAAACTACGGTATCCCAGTAAATCACTAAAATAGCCGCTGATCATTCCCGGAAGCATAACTCCCAGATTCATGATTCCCGAAGCAAATGCATAATGTGACATCTGATGTTTGCCAGGAGCAATCTGCTGCATCATGAACAAGGTCAGTCCGACAAATCCGAAACCATAGCCGAAATACTCCATTGTGATACATGTTCCGATCAGATAAAGACTGGTCGGCTGGACTACAGCAAGGAAAGTATAAGCAAGGAAAGGAAGGTTGAACACGCAACAAAGCATGAATAAAGTTTTCTTCAATCCATATCTGGCAACAAATATTCCACCCAGCAATGAACCGATAACAAAGGCGGCAGAACCAAAGACGCCATTCAATGTTCCGATTTCTGTCAATGACAGCCCCAGACCTCCGACCTCTCTGGAGGCACGCAGAAACAAAGGAGCAACCTTCATTATAAATCCTTCCGCCAATCGGTAGAGAATAATGAAGAAGATATAATATACTATATGTTTTTTAGTAAAAAAGTTCCCAATCACATTTACCAAATCCTGCATGATTTCTGAGGTAGACTTCTTGCCGGTAGCGGGAACTTGTGTAGAAGGCAACATCTTTATATGATAAAGACCGAGCAATACCATTACTGCAGCAATTACGGCAAAAATAATCATCCATGCAGATGAATACGCACCCTTATTGGCATCTATCGAAGCTCCTTCTATCGCTCCGAAATATTCGGCCAGCATACCTGCCAAAGCAACTAATCCACCGTTGGCAACCAATTTTGCCACATTATAGAAAGCTCCCTGTACTCCAATATATTTAGCCTGATCCTCTTTATTCAGTTCTGCCATATATACACCATCGCAAGCGATATCATGTGTGGCTCCACTGAACGCAATCACCGCCATAGTGGAAATACTGATAGCAAAGAAATAATCAAAGAATAACGAAAAAGCTACTACTCCAAACAATATACCACTCAACAGTTCGGTTACCAGTACAAAAAACTTTTTGGTCCGATACATTTCAAGAAAAGGGCTCCATAAGAATTTGAGTGTCCAGGGCATCATGATAAGAGAAGTCCAAAACGTTATCTGAGTATCAGAAATACCCAAATCCTTAAACATGAATACGGAAACCAAATTGATGGCAATAAAGGGAAGTCCCATTGCAAAATAAGCGGTAGGTACCCAATAAATCGGGTTGATAGTTTTTCCTTGAGAAGCAGTTTTATTCTGTTGCATAGTTCAATAGTATATAGATGAAAGGGTCATTTTTCTGACCCATCTATATATAATACAACTAAGAAGGGCAAACTACTAACGCTTGCCCCTACTTTTTTTTATTTTATTGTTACTTCGTCGATAAAGAACCACGAAGGATGCCCTACACCATAATGCCATTCGGGACATTCTTTCGTACCGGTGACCTCAACTTTCACATAACGGGCATGCACTGGCATTTCCGATTCAGTCTTCACTCCGCGGAACTCCACTTTCCCCGAACGGTTTTCCGGCATATCATGTGCTCCCCAATGTGTATAATTCTCTCCATCTTCAGAATAGGAATAAACCACCTTCAGAGGGAAAAGAATCCAAGCTCCGATCTGATGCAGGAAATCCGTATCTATACTATGTATTTCTTTCTCTTTACCCAAATCTATAACAAAAGCACCGTCTGTTCCTTCCCAGCCAATCCAGCTTTCAACGAAAGTAGATCCTCCGAATAGTCCGTCCACTAATGCCGTTTTTCCGATTTCTGCATATTTACCGGTAGGAGGAATAAGATAAGTAACCTTCGCTCCTATCGCAACGCTTTTTTCTGCACGGGGCATATATCTCTCCCGATACAACTGGCAATATTCCACAGGAGAATTGGAACGTTCATTCAATGTCGGTACATTAAATTCTTTCACCCGTTCTTCAAAAAGTGCCAATTTCGGACTGATCTCATTCATATCCGTACCAGTCTCAGTACGGGCAATTTCCAATTCCGAATACTGAATGGGCAAGCGGGCACGCTGCACACGCTTCAGGAATTTATTATCTTCAGCCACCGCTTTCTCTGCATCATCAAACAGTTGATTATAACGTCGCATCAGTTGTGGTTTCAGCATTCCGTATTTATGGGAAACAGGAGAATCATAAATCCACAATCTTTGTCCGCTGCCTATCAACGCTCCCTCCATCACCTTGATATACTGATAAAGGTATGGCGCAGCCTCTCCATAGTATCCATGCAGGAAATGCTGCATCAAAGAATCAACATTCGCTTCGGGGTTCCACATTAACTTAGATACCAGATAGGCACGTAACTCAGCGAAGTCTCCTCCCCTGCTTCCTGCAATCTGTGAGAAATGCATAGTGGCATGATTCTTTTTGAACAGACGAATATTATCCTGCAAGATATGAAAATTAGGGAACGGAGCCAGATAATTATCAAAATTAATACCATAATCCCACACGAAAATATTATTAGTGATGGCAGCCCAGCCTTCCATTGCTTTCACAAACTCTTTACCTGAGGCATTTTCCGTCAAAGTCACTTCACGGTCACAATCTATATCACAAAGCATGATATTCACATTCGGCAATGGCTTCACATGTTTCGGAGGATTCATCGTATACAGATAGGCAAGCGTGGAAAATTCCTTATCGGGAAAACGGGCAGCCAGCTTATTCAAAAAAGTAATGATACTTCCTGAGAGTGCTCCTTCATAATCATCTATCGCTTTGCAGGCATCACATGTACAATTGGTATAATTACCATCATTCTGACTCACAGACATAATATGCTTATCCGGATTTGCCTTAAAAATAGAATCAATCCGCTGAGCCACGATTTCAAAAACTTCCGGGTTACTCAGACACCATTGGCTTGCTTTCCCGGGATGGCGTTTGCCTTTAAAATAAGAATAATATTCCGGATGGTCTTTTCCATATACGGAAGCAGGAAGCAACTTATCAAAAGTATGCACCCAATAACCGGCAGCAAACACTTCGTTTGGCTCTTCCAGCCTGTTCCACCATTTATATATGGAGTCTGTACGAATAGCATAACATTGTGTCTGGCGGTAACGGAAAGCCGGATTATCTATTTTATCGATAAGCGGCAGTTCGATTGTCTTCGCAGGGTTAAAAGAGTATTCGTTTTCTCCCCAGTAATCCACTCCAAGATATTGTTCGAGTAAAGTTACAACTCCGTAGACCGTCCCATTCCCACTGCCTGAAATACGTAAGATTCCATCTTTCGTAGATAGGCTGAAACCGTCTTCTGTCACTCCAGCTGGGGTTTTGCTACTGATTATAATATCTCCTTTTTTTGCATTCTGCCCTTTTACAATGGGAAATGTACAACCTGAAATTCTCTGAAGGAACAATTGAAATAAATTTGCTGATATTTGATTAATCTGGTCATTTTCTGATAGAATAATCCTGGATTTAGTTTTTCCATTATCAACTAAAACGACTTGTGCTGTTGCAGGAATATAACAACATGCTCCCAACAAACAAAGCAGCTGAAAAATAATACGGCGAATGATTCTCATAGCATTTCCTTTAATTAGTTTTTAGATAATACAATCCAAAAATATAAGATACTCAAGAAAAAAATCAGTTCTAAGTTTTATTAACAAAGAAAACTTAGAACTGATCACAACATGATATAAACAGCAAATAGCCCAAGCTCATTCAGTAATAAACTTGGGCCATTTTTTATTCAGTTTCAGTATAAATACCTACAGTATTAATATAAGGAGAATAATAAAGAGCTCCATGGAAAGTTACTCTTATATATTGCGCTTGTTTAGCCACAAGAAGAAGAATGTAACTTGTCTTATTTGCAAATCCTGAAGCTACACCAAGATCCTCATATTTCTCTCCATCATTACTTATCGCTATACTTGCACTTTCCGAAGAATAAAACCATTCATAGAAATGTAAAGCAATAGTTTTTATATTCTCTTGTTTTCCCAAATCGATATCAAGTATGCTGCCATCCGGAACATAATCATACAAGTCGCTAGATTGTCCATTCAAAGTAAAACTCCAACCCGAATGGTCATTTATTACAGAACCTACCGGTTTGTCTACACAAGATAAAAATCCGACAAGTGCTGTTTTATAAACAATATATATAACTTTATTCTCGCCTATATCTGCTCCTACTCCATCAACATTCGTGATTGTCACTGGAATAACATAGTTAGTACCCAGCTGCACAGAAGCCATATCATCCGAAAAACTCAAGGCAACACTCTCTTCCGGAGTTGTTTTTCCTTGTTTAATCATTATTGTCGATTGCTTCAAACTTGCACTAGTCAGTAAAGAATAATCTGTGCCATGCAATGCATTATACGTTCCAACTAATGCCGGATTAATAGCAAGAGTAACTTTGGTGTCACCATCTGTGGCCCATGCCGATTTTAAGATACCGTCAAGCTTCCATTCACTGCTTAAATTTGTAAATCCTTGACTATACTGATACTCTAACAGATATTCTTTACTTGAAGTCAGTGTGACATGATTTGGTTTGTAAGTCGATTCAAATGTCAAGAATATCTTACTATTACTTTCACTCGCTGATACTCCTGTTCCATTAATAGAAGTTATAGCAATCGGGAGAATATAATTTTCCGATCCGTTCTTAAATTCTTCCATATTAGTATAATGCACTTTTAAAGTATCTGCAGAGATATATTCCCCTTGTTTTATATACAAAGTTGCATTTTCCAGTTCTGCATTTTGTAAAGCTACATAGCTCGTTCCATATTCACTGTTGTATGCATCTACCAATGACCTGTCAATAGCTAATTGGATGGTCAAATCTTGTGGTGCAGGTTTAGTACACCTGACAGGAGACAAAATATGTTCGGTGGCGATTTCTTTCAAAAAAGTTCCGTCTCCTTTATACTCTAAAGTAGCATTTGTTTCACTTGGTTTATAAATATAGACATAATTGATATCATACGGATCTGTTGCTTCGTCATCGTCACATGCTGTGACTAATGGCAATGACATAGCAAAAAATGTACTGTATAATATATATTTAAATAATGCTTTCATATCATACTGTTTTAAATTATTGAGCAAATGAATATGTTTCCCATGTCACCTTTTGACGGTTTTCGTTACCTAGGTTAGAATTGCCAATTTCCACATCATGACCATTACCGGTTACATCGTGTAGTATTGTAGCTCCTTCACCTTCATTCATTGGCAGATACAACAACAAATTCTTGTCTGTATAGTCAACTTCGGTATACATAGATTTCTTTATCTGATTAACTGTGCGTGTAACTTTCCAAAAACGAACCTGACACATTTCACAGAAATCCGGAAAATATTCTTCTCCTGAAGAAATCATCTGAAATTGATCAATATTCATCGGTTGTCCTATTGAAGAAGATAATGAGGCAACTACAGTACCATTTTGGTACAATAAAGTAGTACCGGATGCTGCATCATAACTCACTGCAAAATGATACCATTTTTGTGCTTCTAAACCTTTTCCCTTAGTTGGATCACCTGTATCAAATTGAGACCCCATCGTTTTTACTTGTAGGAAATTATTTTTATAGCTACCATTCTCGGAATAGATTAAGTCACCAAACCGTATATATAGTTCTGTCCCTGAACCTCCTGAGTTTATTATAGCCTGATTATTCTTAGTATATCCACCGTTCCCTGATTTAGAGGTGACTTTACTCCACCATTCCAATGTATAATTTGGCAAAGCTAACCCCCAAGCTCCTTCCGGGGCTGCATGCATACCATTATACCATGTTAATTTAGGAACAGCTTGTTTCAAAGGCTTCACAAGAACCAATAAAAAACTGGAAGAGGATTCCGACTTCTCAATACCTCCTTCCACATTCTTAATACTGATGGGAATTGCATATTGAGCACCGCCTTCAGCTTCAAAACTTTTAATATCAACATTCACAGGATCTGCACTTACAGAACCTGCTTCAATTGTCACTGATTCAGGAAATGATATATATTCTTTAGGAGGCATTTTATAATTAGTTTCATTCTTCTTATTATAAGCATCTAATACAGATTCGTCAATAAATAAATTAGCTTTTATTGTTTGATTAATAATATTCACCAAACGTACAGTTAACGAAGTACGCGTCGTACCCTCTGTCAATGTCAATTCTTTAGTTTTGGATGTAGACGCTTCATTTATATAGACTAAATTATCTATAACATCATACTTAGCATTTTCACATGCAGTATGGACCAGTGCCAGTACCCCAAATGCCATTATTTTAAGTAAAGATATTCTCTTCATTGTTTAACCCTTTCTTTTAGTTATTAATAGGAGGATTCTGTGCAGCAATAGCTGCACGCACTGTGGGATAATCAGGATTTCCAGGATAATCATACTCAATATGATAAGCCCCCATACCTGCATGTTCTATTCCACAAGCCGGATGATAGCTCTGTTGCTCGGTAAAGTAATGCTTATCCACTGCTCTTTCAAAAGTTGCAGTCACAATAGATTTCCCCATAGCTTCTTTAAAGACATTAGGGTGACTTCTACGTACAGCTTCAAAGAAAGAATCCAATCCAGAATGTCCTAGTTCATAGGTCTGCCAAGCTATATAATCAAGACTTAGAACTGTTTCCTCTGAAAGCACTTCATAAAAGCTCAACCAACCTGCACCACCAGGGATATCAGCAACCAACATTTTCCCCGTCTTATCAAACTCCTCACGTAAAGTCTTCATAAACGCATTGGGTACTGATGGCATACCGGAGTTCATTAAAGTCCCCCAATCCTCAATATCATAATCAAATCCATCGATATTATATTTGTTACATGTATCTACAATAGCAAGTGCATATTTCTTAGCAGCCTCAATGCAAGATTGCTCATCTTTAGGATCAAAGCCCCAAAACGCTTCCTTCACTGCATCATCGTTACCCCCCGGTGTGAGATTATCACCAATATCTCCTGCGCGCCAACAAAGCACTGCTCTGGAACCCTTAGCCTGAAAGTCTTTTAAATCAGCCTGTTGCTCAACCGTCAGATTTCCCCAACAGAGCCAAAGGCTCACAAAATCCGTACTGTCCGGTAATCCACATAAAGCATATTGCATGGAAGAACCTCCCTTACCTGCCCAGTTACCAAACCAGCCAAACATAATCTTATGTGGAGAGTTAAAATAATCCTTCAAATTATTTTCATAACCTTGCGTAGGAGGTTCATAATAATCTTTCGCCTCTATGTCGGTCCAATCACTACATGCGATATTTAAGAATCCCTGCGAAAAAAAGAGAGAAATTCCTATTCCGTATATTATTTTTTTCAATTTGCTCGTTTTCATAATAAAAATTATTTTAACGTTCTGATTTAATTTTTCTTAGCCCACCAAAGATCTGTGGCAGAGTTATCTGCACCACCTAACATTGATACAGCTGCTTTCACATTTGCATTATTCGTATTATATTCTGACTGAGGGAAAGGCAAACGACGCATACCACGCTGCACTGTCACCCCATCTGTATTCAGATTATTCACGATAGGGAATAGTTTAGGATAACCTGTACGACGAATGTCAGCCCACGTTTCCCAACCATTCGGAAAATTGGCAATCCACTTCTGAATCAAAATACGCTCCAAATTCTCTGTAACACTTGCTGATTCATTATATTTCGGAGTTACAGTTGACACTGCTACTATATCCTTACCTGAATCCGAAGGATCACTGTAAGCAGCAGGAACCTTTTCACTTTTCAAATAATCGCCAATAGTAGCTTTACGTTCTTCCATAGACACTGTCACTCCTGCGTCATAAAGTTCTTTGGGAGTTCCTCCCATATTCCATTTATACATCAATGCAGCTTCTGCACGTAAAAAATAAGCTTCAGATGCAGACATAATGAGCAATTCATCATCTATACCAATATTCAGGCGGGAGAATTTTGTATAATTTGCCTGAGTTGTAGCACTTTGGTAAATACCATTTCGCACTCCTATTTGTCCTCCACCGATAGAAGCATCTGCTTCTGATGCATATTTAGCCAAACGAGGATCATTATAACCGCTTAAATATGAAGTGATATTAGCACTGATACGAATTTCATTCCATGAAGAAGTAACACGATAATATGGATTCATACCGTCATTATATTTACTATATGCAGCATCTGATGCAGATGTCATCACACCAATTACATCAGAAACAGCTTCTTCTGCTTTCTCCTTGGCAAGTGCTGGAGAAACACTAGAAATGCGCATTGCCATACGAAGCTTTAAAGAATTGGCAAATTTCACCCATTTGTTAAAATCTCCATTAAATACAAGATCGTATTCTGATAAAGAACTCATATCTTCATTACCTAACACTGCTACTTTAAAAGCGGAAATCGCTTCATCCAAATCATCAAACATGTGTTTATAAAGATCCTCCATATTGTCATATTCTACAGTAAAAGCAGTTCCTGTAATTTGAGAATAAGGAATCGGTCCATAACAATCACTAATTTTAAGTGAAGCTGCCACACGAAGAATCTGTGCCCATTGATAAGCCAATCCTTTGCCATCAGAAAGATCACGTATCTGGAAATATCCGGTATAAATCTGTGGCATAGTAGTATCAAACATATTTCCATACCACCCAACTCTTGGATTGTAAGTATAATAATTACCTCCATTACCCCATTGGGCGATACAAGTAATTTCTCCACCATATTCAGATCCAATCATCTGATCCAACATCTGTGAATTGTTCTGTTGTCCTTGTACTAATGCAGGAATCATGCTTTTAATCAATGATCCGGTGATTGCATTATCACCCAGCATTTGGTCAGGTTTAGGTCCAAAGGGATTTGTATTATACTCTTCAAATTTATCGGTACAACCTGTTCCTAGTGCTACTAACAAAGTATACACAGACAGTTTTGCAAACTTCTTTATTATCTTATTCTTTTTCATAATCTAAACTAGAATGTTAGTTTGACATTAAATCCGAGACTTCTCAAACTAGGTTGTTGAAAATAGTCAACCCCCTGATAGAAATTACTAGTGACAGAAGATGTACTTTCCGGATCATAAGGTGCTTTACAATAAATCATCCATAAATTCTTTCCTGTAAGCCCCAGTGTCATATTTACATGATTTTTGAACCATGTTTTAGGAAGTTGGTAGCTCAAGCTCAGTTCAGAAAGGCGAATATTCGTTGCACTATATGTATAATAAGTACCAACAGCGGTAGTTACTTTACTATAATATTCCTCAGCATCCACTTTACTGTCTCCAACCCATACACCGCCTGCCTGACGAGCAACTGCAGAACTTTCAGATACACCATATTTATCAATCATGGCTTGTGTATCCGATACAACTAATCCTCCAAAACGCCCGGTGAATGCAAATCCAAGATTCCATCCCTTCCAAGCAACACTACCATTCCATCCCAAATAATATTTAGGAAGAATAGAGCCAACCTTGCGGTATTCCGTATTTTCAATAGCCAAACTTCCATTAGAGGGGTCTTTCCAAATATATCCATTAGGAGACTGACGCAAACGCTGATTGATATAAATATCTCCCATTGATCCGTTTTCATAGAGTCTTAAAGTCGGACCACCACTAGTTCCCAATGTTCCTTTTGAGTAATACTCCATTTCGATAGCTTCGCCGGTTTCCGGATTGATGGCACCATTCGCTAAACTAACGATCTTGTTTTGATTAAGAGTGTAAGTGAAATTTGTAGATACCTTCACTTTATCAAATGTATCAGAATATCCTAAAGCCAGCTCAATACCCTGATTCTGAATATTACCAGTCTGCACAATATTATTCTTATATCCAGATGAAGCCGATGCATCAACATAGAATGTCTGATTGAAGGTATTAGAACGATAGAAGGTCATATCTAAATTAATACGGTTGCCAAGGAATTTAGCATTGACGCCTAGTTCCCATGATTTTGTATTTTCTGGTTTCAGATTAGTATTATAATGACTTGCAGGATATTCATATGTATTTGTTTGCTCATTATAAGTATATTGCATTTGGGTAAGGTATCGATTAGGGGAAGAAGCGACCTCCGCCCACGAACCACGAACTTTCAAATAAGAAATAGCTTTTGGTAGCTTTACAGATTCACTAACAAGCCATGACAGACCAACAGACGGATAAAAGTAGGAACCTTTGCTGGTAAAAGCTAATTGAGATGCCCAGTCATTACGCCCAGTGACAGTCAAATACAATTGATGATTCCATCCTAATTCTGCACTTGCAAAAACACTTTGTACTTGATCATGCCATTTTGATTCATTACGCTTGGAAGTATTGACATTAATATTGCCATAATGGAAGAAATTAGGAATTTGCTCCAATCCTCCCTTTAGATACATAGCATCTTCCTGAATATCATTAATAGAAGCACCAACAGTTGCATTCAATGAAAGTTTGTCATCAAAGAAATTCTTATTTATGCTAGCCATTACATCAGCATAAACAGACCGATCATTTTGTTTAGTATGTCCATAATAACCTTTAGAACTACTTTCTGTAAAAGTACCTCGTGTACTAGCATAATACTTTTCATAACTATCGCTATCTGAATTATCCACACGTACTCGCCCTGTTACATTCACCCAATCTGTTATATCCCAATTCAGACTAGCATTAAACATATAACGACGTTTAGAAAGCTCATTCTGCATTCGATTCATAATCCAATATGGGTTTTGCATATCCAAATCAGTACCAAATATAGATTCCGGCCAATATTGTACCATAAGGTTTCGAGCCTCACTATAGCGTTCATACATCTGTACTTCCTGAAAGTTTTCACCTCGTGGAAAAAGATAAAGAGATACCAAGGGATTAAAATATTGTCCACTACCTACCATATTCTTATTATTTTGAATAATATATTGAGCTCCCAAATCAAGACTCAACTTATTATCACAGAATTTAGCGGTATTACGAATAGAGAAATTATAGCGGTTATAAGCATTATTAGGTAAGATACCTGTAGAGTTTGTAGTAGAGACAGATGCGTAAGTTTGATTTTGTTCAGTACCAGTGGTCAACGTGAAACCATTCATCTCCGTCATTCCCGTATTGAAGAAGTCAGATGGATCAAAGTTGCTAGGAGTATCCATCAAGCTCCCCCAACTGCCTAACTCTCCTTCACGATTACCATAAATATTCTGAAACTTCGGCATCATCATCGGAGATGAAAAACTTGTACTATTACTATAAGAAATTTGCACTTTTCCTACAGTACCTTTTTTAGTAGTGATAAGAATAACTCCATTAGAAGCATCCGAACCATACAAGGCTGCAGCGGAAGGTCCTGTTAAAATTGTCATGCTCTCAATATCTTCAGGATTAATATCAGCTACGCTATTAGATCCTGGCTGTTTGTTCATCGTACCTCCAGCATTATCTCCTGAATTTACATTAAACATTGGAATACCATCAATAACATAAAGTGCATTATCATTTTTCTCCAAAGACTTTGTACCACGCATAACTACACGAGCCGCAGCCCCAGCACCGGCTGAAGAAGCATTTATTGTTACGCCAGCTACTTTTCCTGATAAAGCATTAATAAAGTTAGCATCCTTTATATTAGTCAATTCATCTCCCTTTACTTGCTGTACATTATAACTCAACGCTTTTTGTTCACGTTTGATACCCAACGCAGTAACTACTACTTCGTCCAAGGTTTGCGTGTCTTCACCCATTGTGACTTTTAGGGGTTGGGCGTTGGCAAGCGTGATTGATTGGGAGGCATAACCGATATAGGAGATTTCTAACACATCACCTTTGGCAGCTTGTATTTTGAAATTTCCATCCATATCAGTAATCGCACCAGTAGCTGTTCCTTTCACCAGAATGCTAACTCCAATTAAAGGTTCACCTTGTGCATCTGTTACTGTTCCCGTTGCAACGATTGGTGTTTTTTTCTGTTGTTCTACTTCTTTCTTAGTAGAAAGTACAATATGCTTATCGACTATTGAATAACTGATATTTGTTCCTTTAAACAGCTGACCCATAACGTTAGTCAGCGACTCTTTAGAAACTTTAATAGATATGACACGATTAATATCGACGTCATTTGTGTTGTATACTACTGACATTGAAGTTTGTTTCTCTATCTCTTTCAATGCAGTATTTAGAGGTACCTTCGATAGATTAAGGGTAATCATTCGTTCCTGCCCATAAGCTGAGGCAAAACTCGAAAACAATAAAAGGAAAAATAACAAGTATGGAAACTTGTGTTTTATAATTTCTTTCATCTTATTCTTTTTAATTAGAAATAGTTTTTAGGTAGTTAACAAACATGTGCGGGTAATAAATATAACCGCCACTCATACAAAGGATCTATGTATCTCTGTTTCTCATATTTATAAATTTAAAGGTTACACTAAAAATGATTTTTCATAAGCGCTTATTCATCAGTAATACATTTGATACTGCAACCATACTAAACGAAAATAAGATTTTTTTTCGTAAAAAATGGTTAGACTAAGCATTTTTTTGAAAAATAAATACATAATCATTTGATAAATAGAGCATTAAGTAGTTCTGAAAAACTATTCAATTTATTACATTTGCATGCAATTTGCATATATTCAAATAACAGATAGATATAAAGAATCATTTTATGTTCAAATATTCAAAAGATGGAGTTTCTGTATTGACCATATTAGACACCAGAAGGGCTAAAATTAATGGATTATTTCCAGTTAAAGTTCAAGTCGTATTTAGGAGAAAGCAGAAATATTATTCTACGGGGAAAGAATTGTCAAAAGAAGACTGGGATAGATTGTTAAAGGCAAAAAGTCAGTTATTAATGGAGGTAAGGACTGATATCGAAAGTAGTTTTTCTATTATAAAACAACAAGTTAGCGAACTTATCCAAAAAGGAGAATTTAGTTTTGAAATATTGAGTATCAGACTTGGAAGGCATACGAAAGAAATCAATCTGCGTACAGCTTTCGAATTAAAGATGAAGGAATTAGAGGATAATGAGCAGGCAAGTACATATTTAAATTATCGAAGTGCTTTGAAGAGTTTAGAATGTTTTGGTGGTACCAATATTCCATTAGACAGAATTACTGTGGAGTGGCTGAAGCACTGTGAGCGGTTTTGGATTTCTAACGGTAAGAGCTATTCAAGTGTGAGTATTTATTTTCGAACCTTAAAGTGCATATTAAACCGTGCAGTACGAGATGGAATACTGAAAGAATCATCATTTCCTTTTGGAAAGAATAAATATGAAATACCAGAAGGACATGGTCGAAAGCTGGCTCTCACTCTTCCTGAGATAAAAAGAGTCATGTCTTTCCAGGATTCTACCAATGAATTAGAGGAATTTCGTGATTTATGGTTCTTCTCTTATTTATGTAATGGAATTAATTTTATGGATCTGTTATTTCTCCAGTACTCAAATATTGTAGATGGAGAAATCTGTTTTATACGTTCCAAAACATCCAGGACTACTAAACATAGTAAAGAAATACGTGCTACTATAACTCCTGAGATGTGGGATATCATTCATAAGTGGGGAAACCCTAATATAAGCCCACAAACCTATATTTTTAAATATGCCAAAGGGAATGAAGATGCTTTTGAAAAGATCAAATTAGTGCGTCGTATCGTTACTAAATGTAATAGAAAATTAAAAAAAATAGCCCAAGGTACAGGTATTGCTCAACTGACTACTTATACAGCAAGACATTCATTTGCGACAGTACTAAAACGTGGTGGAGCCAAAACGTCTTATATTTCAGAAAGTCTTGGTCACTCTAATTTAACTGTTACTGAGAATTATTTAGCATGTTTTGAAAAGGAAGAGAGGATTAGAAATGCTCGACTACTGACTAATTTCGATAATAAAATGTAAATTTGAATGGTGCATGCAAATTGTATGCACAACGCTACTTTTTGTGTTTATTGCATAGGCATAAAATAAATGAGTATACGATAATATGATGAATTATAGAAAAATCTCATTGTGTCTAATATCATTACAAGATATGATTAACCATATGGTTAATCATATCTTGTAATGTCGCATTTTATAAATAATAGAAAACATGAAATCAGTAAAATCAGCACATTCTTAAAAAAATGCATATTTAATGTGTCTAGAATGTAATATATTACACTAAACTATATAAGAATTAGAAATAAAACCTTTATTCTTGATTTGTATTCAACGGCTTGATTTAAATAAACGTTATTAATAATTATATGGTTATTAAATCGTTTAAAATACAGGCGTTTTAATATAAATAACAATATATAGAATCATATTGTCATTTCAGAATCAAGCGAAAAATTAAATCAAATAGAGAAAAAGTTCTTTCAAAGTGCCCATATTTATCTTGGTTTTAAAGGAACTGGTGTTTCCTTTAAAACCAAAATGCCGTTCCTTTTAAACCAACGACTGCTCCGTTCGTATATTTTAAAGCTCTTTCATAGAATTGAAGATGGCATTTTTATGCACTAAGCAATTGTTTTATGCAAACACATCGCATAATCTTGCAATAAATTATACATTTTTTTGCTATTTATTAGATTTCATAGACTTTGACTACCTGGCTATTCTTAAAAATAGAACATAAAGAAGTATGAAAACAGCTATAAATTCATTACTCCCAAGCAATCACGTTGACCAATGCCCAGCCATTGAAAATAACAATGGGGGAAGATACACAAAAATTGGATGAAGTTGTTGTTACTGCTTTGGGTATCAAACGTTCTGAAAAAGCACTTAGCTATAATGTGCAGAAAGTTAACAATGATGCTTTAACTTCCGTAAAGGATGCTAACTTCGTCAATAGTCTAAACGGAAAAGTGGCTGGTGTGAATATACAACGCAGTGCTTCCGGTGTAGGAGGTAGTACTCGTGTTACAATGCGTGGTAACAAATCTATTAGCGGAGATAACAATGTTCTATATGTAGTTGATGGTGTACCAATTGGTAATCAAGCTGACAGAACTGGCGACGGAACAGGATTCGGAAGCGGCAGAACTTCAGGTGAAGGTATCGCCAATTTCAATCCGGATGATATTGAAAGTGTGTCAGTATTGACTGGACCGTCTGCTGCAGCATTGTATGGAGCAAGTGCAGCAAATGGAGTTATCTTAATCAATACGAAGAAAGGCGAAGCTGGAAAAATGCGTATAGATGTATCTTCTTCAGTAGAGTTTATGACACCGCTCACAATGCCTAAATTCCAAAATAGATATGGAATATCAGGAAACTATTATTCGTGGGGAGATAAACTGGAAAATCAATCATCGTATGATCCTAAAGACTTCTTTGAATTAGGGGCAACCTTTAATAATTCATTTAATCTTTCAACCGGAAACGATAAGAATCAGACTTATTTTTCGATTGCTGCTGTAAATTCTGATGGTATTGTCCCCAATAACAAGTACCACCGTTACAATGTGACATTGAGAAATACTGCTAAATTCTTGAATGATAAGCTGACATTAGATGCATCTGCAAGTTATATACGTGAGTATTATAACAATATGATTTCTTATGGAACTTATTTTAATCCAATTGTTGGCGCATACTTATATCCGCGCGGTGAAGATTTTGAGAAAGAGAAGTATTTTGAACGCTATAATAGTGAACTCGGATATTCTCAACAGCAATGGAGTCCCGGAGATTTTGGTATGGATATACAAAATCCATATTGGATTGCCTATCGTAACATTCGTCCGGAAGTAAAAGACCGTTATATGTTATATGCCTCTTTAAAGTACGATATTACCAACTATTTGAATGTGGCAGGTCGTGTACGTTTAGATAATACCTATACTGAAAAGGAAGATAAACGTTATGCATCTACCATAAACACATATGCTAGTACAAACGGACGCTATACATACTCTAACGAGACGTTTCGACAGAAATATGCAGATATAATGGTAAACTTCGATAAACAGTTTGCTGAAATCTATCATGCTACGATCAATGCAGGAACTTCTTTCGAAGAATATGATACAAAAGGACGTGGATATGGAGGGCAGTTGCTATTAGTACCGAATAAATTTGTATATAGTAATATAGACCCGACGCAGAGCACCGCAAGTCAAACTGGTGGAGACAGCCGCAGGAGAAATTTTGCTGTATTTGCTTCTGCTGAGTTATCATGGAATTCGGCCTTATACCTAACCTTGACAGGGAGAGCCGATAAGCCTTCTCAATTGGTAAACAGTGATGATCCGTGGATTTTCTATCCTTCGGTTGGTTTGTCTGCCATCGTTACTGAACTGTTACCCAATAATATTAAAGAGAAATTAGAGCCAACTTTAGGTTTCCTGAAAGTCAGAGCTTCCTATACAGAGGTAGGTTCGCCGATCCCCTATACAGGGTTAACTCCTGGAACTCTCACTCACGAACTTGAAGGAGGAACCTTTAAACCTTTTAAATATTATCCGATTTCCAATCTGAAAGCTGAAAGAACTCGTTCTTATGAAGTAGGTCTTGATTCCAAATGGTTTAATAATACAATAACTTTCGGAGTTACGTATTATCATTCAAATACATATAATCAGTTACTGAAAGCTACATTGGGTAGTAATTTTGAATATATGTTTGTACAAGCCGGTAATGTTCAGAATAGAGGACTTGAATTAAGTTTAGGATTTGACAAGAAATTTGGTGATTTTAATTATAATACAACGTTCACTGCGACGACAAATAAAAATAAAATAATCCAATTGGCACGTGATGTCTTGAATCCGGTAACAAATACCTTGATAGATTTAACGGATATTCAGGTTGGGCGTTTCCGTTTGAGAGAAGGAGGAGAAATTGGTACTGTATATGCAAATGAATGGCTAAAAAGAGATGGTGATAATTATATAGACTATCAGCCAGGTCAGGCATTAACTACAGAAACCACCTCACCCTACAAGCTAGGTAGCGTGAACCCTAAATGGAATTTGGGATGGCAGCATGGATTTAGTTACAAAGGATTTAATCTTAACTTGTTGTTCACAGCTCGTATTGGAGGAATCGTAATATCTAAAACACAAGCTATGTTAGACAGATATGGAGTATCTGAAGCATCAGCAGATGCACGTGATGCAGGTGGTGTATCATTAGGATATTTCAAAGTTGATCCAAAAACTTATTATGATGCAGTTTCTAATTTGGATGCCTACTATACATACTCAGCAACTAATGTGAGATTGCAGGAAGCCAGACTAACTTATACTTTCCCCAATAAATGGTTTAAAGGAACTGTTAATAATTTGAGCTTGTCAGTATACGGTACTAATTTATGGATGATATACAATAAGGCCCCTTATGATCCTGAACTAACAGCTTCCACTGGTACTTTTGGTCAAGGATACGATTACTTTATGTTACCCAGCCAGTCTACTTATGGATTGAGTTTGAAATTTGGATTCTAAAATAAATAAAGGAATTGAATATGAAAAAATATATAATTCTGCTTTTGGCACTTTGTTCTATGTCAGCTTGTGATTATGAAGCTGTCAATACCAATCCTTACGGTGTCTCCGATGGGGAATTAGGTCCTCTTAAATATGGTGCCCGTTTCATGAATATGCAGCAAAGAGTGATCCCTATAGGTTCACCTAGTTTGACAACTGGACCTGGAAATGATTTACAAAATACTGATTTGATATCTTCCGGTAACTATATTGGTTATTTTGGCAATAATAATAATTGGGGATTTAATAATGAGGCTAATTGGAATTTTACAGATAGTAGAATGAATTATGCATATCAGAACTTTTACTCGCAAATCTTTTTGCCCTGGAATGAAATATATGAAATCGCTAAAGATTCGGATTCCCCATCAGAACAAGCTATATTGGAGATTGCTAATATTGTCAGAAATATAGCATGGTTGCGAGCTACAGACGTTTTCGGTCCTATTGCTTATAACTCAGCAGGTGATGGAAGTATTGCGCCAAAATTCGACAGCCAGGAAGTTGTTTACAGAAGCATGCTGGCTGATCTGTCAAAATCAGTAGAATTGCTGAATACAATATCTTATAGTGTGATGGCTCAGTACGATTTGATATACAATGGCAATGTTCAAAACTGGGTAAAACTGGCTAACTCATTAATGTTGAGAATAGCTGTCAGAGTACATTTTATAGATGAGACTTTGGCTAAAGAATATATTACGAAAGCATTAGATCCTAAAAATGGCGGTGTTATCGAAGATATTTCAAGTGAAGCAAAGATCAAAAGTTCTGATAAAATGCCATTGCTGAATTCAATGTTAGCATCTGTCAATGAATATAACGAAACAAGAATGGGCGCCACTATTTGGGGATATTTGGATGGATATAAAGACCCTAGGTTAAGTGCATATTTTACTGAAGGAACATATGGTTCTGGCAGTTGGGCGCAAACAGGTTATTTTCCGGTTGCACCGACGAATAGTAAATCTAAATCGGAAACCTCATATTCTGCAAAATTTGCATCGCGTCCGAAAGTAGATTCCAATTCTCCTTTATATTGGTTCAGAGCATCCGAAACTTATTTTCTGAAAGCAGAAGCTGCTCTATACAATTTGATAGGTGGTGACCCCAAAACGTTCTATGAACAAGGAATAAATATTTCATTTCAAGAGCAAGGAGTCAGTGGAGTTGCCACATACCTGTCAGGAACAGGTAAACCAACCGGACTCACTGGTAGTAATTACAAATATGGCACTTATAACCATGATTTAAGCATTGGAAATACTTCACCCAAATGGGATGATTACACAGGAAATTTGAGTAAGCAAGAAGAACAGTTACAGAAAATTATTACGCAAAAATATCTGGCACTATATCCGAACGCTGTGGAAGCCTGGACCGAATATCGCAGAACCGGTTTCCCATATTTAATGAAACCTATGGATGAAGCTGCTCCTGGAAGAATTGGCGCCTCAATAGAAGATTGCAGAGTTCCTGAACGCTTTAGATTTGCTCCTACAGCCTATAATTCCAATCCTAATATGGCTGAAATTCCAACATTGCTGGGAGGTGGAGATATAGGAGCTACTAAATTATGGTGGGTACGTTCAAACAGGCCCAAACAACCTAATCAGTAATAATGATATTCATTTTTAAGAAAAGAAAATTATGAAATTATTAAAGTATTTGTGTATAGGTATATCTGCCTTAAGTATACTAAGCTGTTCTGACTGGACATCTGAAGAAAGAGAGGTTTTTGAGAATCAAGAAGGAATGCACCGTCTGATTCCCCTAATAGAAGCCCAAACTGAAGAAGATCTTACACCGACCATGCGTGAATATTTCGCTCAAATAAGAGAATATAGAAAAACTCCTCATGTGAAAGGCTTTGGTTGGTTTGGTAACTGGACTGGAAAAGGAAACAACGCTCAAAATTATTTGAAGATGTTACCCGATAGTGTAGATTTTGTATCTCTCTGGGGAACAAGAGGTTACCTTTCTGATGAACAGAAAGCAGATTTGAAATTCTTCCAGGAAGTGAAAGGAGGAAAGGCATTATTATGTTGGATTATTCAAGATTTGGGAGATCAGCTGACTCCTAAAGGATTGAATGCAACGCAATATTGGGTAGAAGAAAAGGGACAAGGAAACTTCATTGAAGGAGTAAAAGCATATGCAAATGCTATTTGTGATAGTATTGAAAAGTACAATCTTGATGGTTTTGATATTGACTACGAACCTGGATATGGACATTCCGGAACTTTAGCAAACTACCAGACAATCAGTCCTAGCGGTAATAATAAGATGCAGGTTTTCATTGAAACTTTAAGTGCCCGCCTACGTCCTGCTGGAAGAATGTTAGTTATGGATGGTCAGCCGGATCTCTTATCTACAGAAACTTCAAAATTGGTTGATCATTACATCTATCAGGCATACTGGGAATCAAGTACTAGTTCTGTAATTTATAAAATAAATAAACCGAATCTGGACGACTGGGAGCGTAAAACAATTATTACCGTTGAATTTGAACAAGGATGGAAAACTGGTGGCATAACTTATTATACAAGTGTGCGTCCTGAATTGAACAGTATGGAAGGGAATCAGATTCTTGACTATGCAACACTCGATTTGCCCAGTGGTAAGAGAATAGGTGGTATAGGTACTTATCATATGGAGTATGACTACCCGAATGACCCTCCTTACAAATGGTTGAGAAAAGCCTTGTATTTTGGTAATCAGGTATATCCTGGTAAGTTCGATTAATATTAAAGAATGACTATTATGAAAAAGAATATTTATTTAGCTGTTCTGTTATTCTTAACAGGTTGTCAAAATGAGTTATATAAAAATCCTTTGGATGATTTTCAAAGTGAGCAAGGAGTATATATAGCTAATAACAGCGTATTACAAAGCTTTGTGGAAGAAGGCAAAGATGTGGAAATTAAAGGGCTGCAAGTAGCTTTAGCTGTTCAAGATACTAAAGAAATAAAAGTTACATTGGAGGCTGGTAATCAAGCTCAGTTAGATGCTTATAATGCTAAAAATGGAACTAACTATATAGTACTTCCTAAAGAGATGTATGAGATCTCACAGAAAATAACATTTATGCCTCTTTATGCAATGATGGATGTTCCTATTTCTTTGAAGAATGTAAAATTCTCACTAGAAGGTAACTATGCTTTGCCTATACGTATTACAGGAGGTGACGTGAATATTATCAGAGGGCAAGAAGAGACTTTACTTGTACTTGAGCAAAGAGTGAATACAAAAGCGCTCCGGATAAGTACAAGTGGAAGTGGTTCGGGGAGCGAGGATGATAAAATGTTCCCTAACGATTTCAAAGTTGATCAATGGACAATGGAAGTTATGGTCAATAGGGCTAGTTACAAAAGTAACAATCGTTCTATTTGTGGAACTAAATTGGTTGCCAATGCTGGTCCTATGGATGAGATTTATACTCGTTTCGGTGATGTAACTATTAACCCTAATCAATTACAAATTAAGACGGGAAGCTCTCAGATTGATGTTCCCGCTGACAAATTCTCTGCACAGCCTGACACTTGGTATATGTTAGCTTTCGTATATGATGGTCAAAAGAATTATGTATACGTGAACGGAGTGCTGGTTGCTGACCGGGAAATCAGAACAGGTCCTTATGGATTGATTGGCTTTTGGATTGGTGGTTCAAACGAGCTGATTCGTGAGGTTCGTTTTTGGAAAACGGCCAGAACTTCGCAAGAGATAGCTTCGAATATATGGAAGATGGTAAATCCTGACGATGACAATTTACTGCTTTATTATCCATTGAATGGGAAGAAGAGGGATAGTGCTACCGGAGAAATTACAGAGGATGAGACTCTGCTTTGGGACTGGAGTAAGAATGGTAAGAATTTACCCAAGCCATCAAGTTATTCTTTTGATGATAACAAAGGGAACGGGTTTATATTCCCACCGCAAGAATAGCAACAAACTACAATAAATTGTACATATAGAAAAGGCTGCCTTTGGAATGAGGCAGCCTTTGTTTTTACTATACATTGTAAATAATAACGACATAAATAAAGAGACAGAACTATCCACTCAACAATTCATATATTTACACAAATATATGAATTATCAAATACAAATATTAATGGTTATATTTAGTATGAGATGTTCTTCTCTCATACTACTCCGCATATCTCCCAATCAATCACGCTTGCCAACGCCCAACCCCTAAAAGTCACAATGGGTGAAGACACGCAAACCTTGGACGAAGTAGTAGTTACTGCGTTGGGTATCAAACGTGAACAAAAAGCGTTGAGTTATAATGTACAGCAAGTAAAGGGAGAAGCTTTAACAGCGGTGAAAGATGCCAACTTTATCAATTCGCTTGCAGGTAAAGTAGCCGGTGTGCAGATAAGCAGCGGTGCTACAGGTGCCGGTGGTGCTACACGTGTTGTAATGCGTGGTATGAAGTCATTGACCAAGAATAACAATGCTTTATATGTGATTGACGGTGTACCTATGTTTAACACCGGTTCAAGTGGTGGTGATGGTCAGTACGGATCAATGGGTGGTTCTGATGCAGTAGCAGACTTAAACCCGGACGATATAGAAAGTATAAGTATGATGACCGGACCGTCAGCTGCTGCCCTTTATGGCTCTGCCGCAGCCAATGGAGTAGTCCTGGTTAACACAAAGAAAGGGAAAAAAGAAAAGATATCACTTACTGTTTCCAATAGTACGACCTTCTCCAAGGCATATATTATGCCTGAGATGCAGAACAGATACGGAACAAGTTCAGGCTTGTTCAGCTGGGGAGATCTGACAGATAAAAGATATGATCCGAAAGACTTCTTCAATACCGGTAGTAATATCATAAACTCCATTACATTATCGACAGGAAGCGATAAAAATCAGACTTACTTCTCAGCTTCCACGACAAATTCAGATGGTATTTTACCAAATAACAGCTACAACCGCTATAACTTTACCGCACGCAATACAACTAACTTCCTGAATGATAAGCTGACACTGGATATCGGTGCGCAATATATCATACAGAATAATACCAATATGGTATCTCAGGGACAATATTTCAATCCCCTACCCGCTTTGTATCTGTTTCCACGCGGAGATAATTTTGATGAAATCCGCCTGTACGAACGTTACGATACAAATTACGGATTTATGAAACAATACTGGCCTTATGGCGACGGCGGACTGTCTTTGCAGAATCCTTACTGGACTCAAAACCGCATCAGACGTACCTCTGACAAAAAACGCTATATGCTGAATGCCTCTCTGAAATGGAAAGTTACAGACTGGTTAAATATCACCGGACGTGTCAATTTGGACAACTCGGATTATCGTAACAAAACAGAAAAATACGCTTCAACACTTGCCACTTTCTGCTCTGTCAATGGTGGTTTTGAAGATGCTATGCGTCAGGAACGTTCTTTATATACCGATTTAATGGCTACTGTTGATAAAACATTCGGAGATTTCCGTCTGAATACCAATATAGGTATGTCACTTTATCACACTTCCATGCAGACAATCGGCTTTGCAGGTGACCTGATTATCCCTAACTTCTTTGCACTGAATAATATTAATTACGCTGCAAACTATAAACCACTACCGGACGGATACGATGACGAAGTACAAAGTATATTCGCTAATGTCGAATTAGGATGGAGAAGTCAACTTTACCTCACGTTGACCGGACGTAATGACTGGGATTCCAAACTGGCTTTCTCCAATCAGTCTTCATATTTCTACCCTTCTGTCGGCTTATCGGCTGTACTGACGGAAATGTTCGCTCTGCCTAAAATCATATCTTATGCAAAAGTACGTGGTTCTTACACAGTTGTAGCCTCTTCTTTCGACCGCTACCTGACTAACCCGGGATATGAATATAACAGCCAGACTCACAACTGGGCAAACCCGACAGTTTACCCGATGGACAATCTGAAACCGGAGAAAACCAAATCATGGGAAATCGGTCTGAACTTGAAGTTCTGGGAAAACCGCTTCAATCTGGACGCAACCTATTATCGTTCCAATACTTTAAACCAGACATTTAAAGTAGATATTCCCTCTTCCTCCGGATATAATAAGGCAATCGTTCAGACTGGTAATGTACAAAACCAGGGAATCGAACTGGCGCTCGGCTTCACCGACGAATGGGCAGGATTCAGATGGGCATCAAATGCTACTTTCACTCTGAACCGCAACAAGGTAAAACGTCTGGCAGGCGGTAGCACCAACCCTGTAACGGGCGAACTGATCGATATGCCAAACATGCCTGTAGGATGGCTTGGTAAAGAGAATGTAGCTCCCCGAGTAATCTTGACAGAAGGAGGTACAATGACCGACATATACGTGTACAATGAATTAACCAAAGATAATAACGGAAATATAAAAGTGGATGCTCAAACCGGAGGACTTAGTATGCATACGGCAGAGACTCCTACCAAAGTCGGAAATTTGAACGCTAACTATAATTTAGGCTGGACCAACAATTTCACTTACAAAGGAATCAATCTGGGAGTCGTACTTTCCGCACGTGTAGGTGGTCTGGCATACTCAGCCACGCAAGGTGTTCTGGACTACTATGGCGTATCAAGTATCACGGCAAATGCACGTGACAATAAAGGTGTACCAATGAATAACGGAAAAGTAGATACACAGAAATACTATCAGACCATCGGTACCGGTGAAGGCGGTTACGGAAGATACTATTTATACAGTGCCACCAATGTCCGTCTTCAGGAACTCAGTCTTAGCTATACACTTCCCAAGAAATGGCTGAACAATGTAGCCAATGTAACCTTCGGGCTTGTAGGACGCAACCTGTGGATGATCTATTGCAAAGCACCGTTTGACCCTGAATTGTCTGCTTCTACATCCAGTAACTACTATATGAATGTGGACTACTTCATGCAACCGAGCATGCGCAATATAGGATTTAATGTAAAAGTACAATTCTAAATTAATGAGAAAATTATTATGAAGAAATATCTAAGAAATATAACAGTCGGTACTGCTTTGGTATTAGTTGCCGGGAGTTGTACCGGTAATTTTGAAGAATACAACACCAATCAATTCCAGATTCATGAAGCTGACCCTTCTACTTTGATGAAGTCAATGATTGAGACGATTGTAAACATTCAACAGAATGACTCGCAGATGATGGATCAGATGGTCGGTCAGTTAGGAGGCTATCTGACATGTGCGAATGTATGGAGCGGCACTAACTTCGGCACATTCAATCAAAGTGATGCCTGGAATGCAGGTCCCTGGAATACTAATTTCGAGAAAATATACGGTAATTTCTTCCAGATACAGGAAGCAACTAATGAAAGCGGGCACTATTATGCTTTTGCACGTATGATACGGGCCATAACCATGCTGCGTGTTGCCGATTGTTACGGTCCGATGCCCTACAGTCAAGTGAAAAAAGGTAACTTCTATGTAGCTTATGACACAGAAGAACAAGTCTATAAGAATATAATGGAAGATTTTGCAAGCGCTGCCAACGTACTCTATAACTATTACAAAGATACCAATGGTAACGCACCGCTCGCCAGCAACGACCCTGTATTCAGCGGCAATTATGCTAACTGGGCAAGACTCGCAAATTCCATGCGACTGAGGGTGGCTATCCGCATCAGTACAGCATATCCGGAGATGGCAAAAGAAAATGCGGAAGCTGCCGCATCTCATGAAGCCGGACTGATCGAAGCAAATAATGACAATGCCATGATGGATTGCGGCTCGCAGACAAACCCTTACCAATTGGCAGCTGTAAGCTGGGGTGATTTGCGTGTCAATGCCAATATCGTTGATTACATGAACGGATACGGTGATCCGCGTATGTCTAAATACTTCAACCATTCAACATTCACTGGTCACACTCAGGAATATGTAGGCATGCGCTCCGGAGAAGATGGTTTTGCCAAAAGTGACGTTGCAGGTTATTCCATACCGGCCATCACAGGAACTTCAAAGCTATTGGTATTCTGCGCTGCTGAAACAGCATTCCTCCGTGCGGAAGGCAAACTGAAGAACTGGTCTGTCGGCAATAAATCGGCTAAAGAGTACTATGAAGAAGGAATCAAACTCTCCATGGAACAGTACGGCACAACAATGCCTGACAATTATCTGACAAATACCGAAAAACCGACAGTATCACATAATAATGATCCCAGAGGCCATGCATATACCATCTCCAACACCGTTGCCGTTGCATGGAATGACAACAATGAAGAAGAAAATCTTCAGCGTATCATTACTCAGAAATGGATAGCCAACTATCCGTTGGGACTGGAAGCATGGGCTGAATATCGCCGTACCGGTTATCCGGAACTCTATCCTTGCATCGACAATCTGTCTCCATCAGGAGTAGACAGCAAGCGTGGTATGCGTCGTCTGAGATTCCCTTACACGGAAGTACAGAACAACCATTCCAATTATCAGCAAGGTGTTTCGTATCTGAAAAATGGTGGTCCGGATAATGAAGCCACAGATTTGTCGTGGGGAAAAACTAATTAATATAACCTCCTAACTAGAATTAATATGAAAAAGAATTATTTACTATATTTTTTATTGTTAGCGTTGAGCACCCCAATATGGGTGAGCTGTAATGACTGGACAGAATCAGAAGCAAAAGATTACTTCGAAGGTCCTTCAGAAGAATACTATGCAGCCCTGCGCGCATATAAAAAGTCTGATCATCCCAAAGCTTTCGGATGGTTCGGCAACTGGACAGGCGAAGGCGCTTCATTAGTAAACAGCATGGCAGGAATCCCGGATAGCGTGGATGTCGTTTCCATCTGGGGGAATTGGTCGAATATTACAGAAGCGCAAAAGAAGGATCTCAAGTTCTGTCAAGAAGTAAAAGGAACTCGCTTCACCATGTGCTTTATCATCACTTCGGTAGGTACACAGATCACTCCACAACATATATATGACAATTGGGAGTCAATGGGATTCGCAAGCCAACAGGAAGCTGTTAATGATTTCTGGGGCTGGCCTTCGGACGAGTCTGATAAAGAAGCCGTCGAAGCATCTATCCGCAAATATGCAAATGCTATCGCTGATACGATCAACAAATACGGCTATGACGGATTCGATATCGACTACGAACCAAACTATGGTAATAAAGGTAACATTGTGGACGACGATGACAGAATGTTCATATTCGTAGACGAACTTGGCAAACACTTCGGTCCTAAATCGGGAACCGGCAAGTTATTGATCATTGACGGCGAACCGCAAAGTATAAAGAACAGACCCGATGTAGGCCCTTACTTTGATTACTTTATCATTCAGGCCTATAAACCCGGTAATGACAACAATCTGGACAAACGTCTGATAGACGGTGGTGTAGCAGGTCCGGGACTCGTTCAGACTTACGGTAGCGTAATGTCCGAAGAGCAAATCACAAAGATGACCATCATGACCGAAAACTTTGAGGCTGTAGATGCTGCTATGGATGGCGGATATCCTTATACCGACCGTTATGGCAACAGCATGAAATCTTTGGAAGGAATGGCACGCTGGCAACCGAAAAATGGTTTCCGTAAAGGCGGAGTAGGAAGCTATCATATGGAAGCAGAGTATCCGACAAATCCGGAATACAAGAATCTACGCAAAGCTATCCAGATTATGAATCCTTCTACCAAACCGTTAATTAAATATTAATTCACTATGAAACAGATTAAAAACATAAGAAACTTCTTGTTGATATCGCTTATCGCAGGCGGTACATGGATCGGCTGTGACGATGCGAATTATAGTACATTGGACACGCACGTCTTCTTCGAAGAAGCTTTAACTGCAACAAGCACCAAAGTGACTGTTATGGGCAGCGGTGAAACCAATGTCACACTGAACGCGCATATCAGCAATACACAACAGAAAGACAACAGCTATAGTCTGGCAATAGATCAGGCTGCTCTTGACGCATACAACAAGGCTAATGGTACAAACTACATCGCATTGCCGGAAACCCATTACACCCTTCCGGACAATATTACGATTAAGGCAGGTGCTTATAATGCAGATCCTATTTCCATACATATCAAAGCATTCTCCGAGGAAATGAATGCATCCGGTGAATCATATGCTTTACCCGTACGCCTAGTAGCCAAACAAGGTAGTATTGATGTAATGCCTGTTACCGGCAGCTTGGTGATTCTTGCCAATAGTATCATGGAATTTTCCGCCCCGCAATTTGTCGGAAGTACAGAACTCGTAGCCAAGAAATTCTCTGAAGCTCCTGAAACCTACAACGAGTTTACTGTCGAAGTTCGTTTCCAGGTAAGCAATACTGCCAATCGTAACCGTGCAGTATTCAGCACATCCGGCAGCGACGGCAAGAGCTTGTTATTGCGTTTCGAAGATCCGCAAAGCGACAATAGTGACCACAAAGCTCACTCATTAGTTCAGATTCAGACTCATGAAACCTATCTGAATCCGACCTACTCTTTCGAACCTAATAAGTGGCAACATCTTGCTGTGACATACAATGGTTCTAAATATCGTATCTATATTAACGGTAAAGACGGAGGTTCAAAAGACGTTGCCGGCGGGCCTTGTATATTTGGTAATATGAGTTGGTTCAGTGGCGGTAGCTGGTGGAGTGGATGTAAAATCTTGGTAAGTGAAGCCCGTATCTGGTCTGTATGCCGGTCGGAAATTCAGATTCAGAACAACATGACTATCACAAGTCCAAAATCTCCGGGATTAGAAGCTTATTGGAGATTCAATGAAGGTAAAGGTAATGTATTTGAAGATGCTACCGGTAAAGGGCATACTATTACCACAACAGTCACTCCTGTGTGGATAGATAAGATTCTGTCTACAGATGAAGCTACTCCATGGAAATAAAATGATGGTACAATTTTAATATAGTTACTATGAATAAAGTATTTCAATCAATAATCATTACACTCATGAGTGCAATGATCCCTTTCTTCTCATCTTGCAGCGATGATGATTCGGTCAACGAATGGGATATGAGCTATGTTTCTTTATTGCCGGCAGATTATTTGAGACCGACTCCTTCGTTTACACTAAAGCATGTGGAAGAAGAAGGTATTGAAGGCAGTGTTGAGTTTCAGTTTATGGCTACAACACAAAAAGCTGTTACCCAAGATATAAATGTACACTATAGTGTCACCTGTGATGGTATAGATGCAAACAAAATCAATCTGTCTGCCAAAAATCTGTTGATAAAAGCTGGTTCTACAGCTTCAGAACCGATTACTTTGAGCATCACAGACTGGAAGTATCTGGAAAATACCAAAGAAGCGCTTGAGTATACTCTGAAAATAAAAATCGCAGATATCGAATCAACATCGGCGGAAGTTACTAATGCAGCATACTATCAGGAAATAGTTCTGAAAATCTCTAAAACCGCAGAAAAGAAAAAGGAAAGTGTGCTACTGACCAACGTCAAAGACTGGATATTCACCTTTATGACCGGAGTAGAAAATTCGGCATCAAACTCTGTCGCAGGAACAGGAACGAATGACGTTGCTACAAATGGAGTACCTTTCTGGTTGACAGTTGACTTCAAAGAAGTTAAAAACGTCACAGGCGTTCAAACAACCCATTGGGGAGCCGGATATGCTCCTTCAAAAGTGGAAATATTCTCTTCGGAGAATGGAGATGACTGGGTATCCATCGGACAATGGGATACTAAAGGAAGAACTCAGACTATCACATTCGACGAGCGGGTTAAGACACGTTACCTGAAGTATCAGATGATTACTGTTCCCAGCCGCGTAGATATCACAAGGTTCTATATTTATGCATGGTAATAAGCGTATGGAATAAGTTTTCCATCAATTAAATATCGGACAAGAGCAGACTTACAAGAAAAATGTATAAGTTTGCTCTTGTTTTTATATAGAGCTACAATCCACCTTTAGCAAACATAAATTAGATAAAATGAAAAAACATCATCTATTAGGAGTCATTCTTTTATGCAGTGGACTATTTTCCTGTTCTTCAGGAGTTATTCAGCAGGCAAACTACGAAGTTATTCCTCTGCCTCAGGAAATCAAAATTACGACCGGAAGCTTTGTACTAAATGACCGTACTTCCATCGTCTATCCGAAAGATAACAAAGAAATGCAGCAAAATGCAAATCTGTTGGCGAAATACATTCATCAGATGTCCGGCAAAAAGCTGAAAGTCATTGACGAGCCAGTCACTTCAAACGCAATAATCTTAGCAACAGGTCTGAATGCAGACAATGCCGAAGCATATCAACTAAAAGTAACCCAAGACAACGTAACCATCACAGGTACTTCAGAAGCAGGAACTTTTTATGGCATACAGACTTTACGGAAGTCACTCCCAATTACAAACAAAGGAGACATAAGCCTTCCTGCTGCCGAAATTAACGACTATCCACGTTTCTCCTATCGCGGAGTACATTTAGATGTTTCACGCCATTTCTTCCCGGCCGACTCTGTCAAACGCTTTATTGATATGATGGCTTTACACAATATCAACCGTCTTCACTGGCATCTGACCGATGATCAGGGATGGAGAATTGAAATCAAAAAACGTCCGGAGTTGACCACTATCGGTTCCAAACGCTCGGAGACAGTCATCGGACATAATTCTGGAGAATATGACGGCATTCCCTATAGCGGTTTTTACACACAGGATGAAGCTAGGGAGATTGTAAAATATGCACAGGAACGCCATATCACAGTAATACCGGAAATTGACCTTCCGGGACATATGCAGGCTGCGCTTGCTGCTTACCCCGAATTGGGTTGCACGGGCGGCCCCTATGAAGTATGGAAAGTGTGGGGAGTATCAGAAGATGTGCTCTGTGCCGGAAATGACAAGACACTGACATTTATAGAAGATGTCCTGAATGAAATTATAGATATTTTCCCATCCGAATATATTCATGTCGGCGGTGATGAATGCCCGAAGGTACGTTGGGAGAAATGCCCGAAATGTCAGGCACGTATCAAGGAACTGGGACTAAAAGCCGATAAAGATCACACAGCCGAACAAAGGCTTCAGAGTTATATCATTAATTATGCTGAACAGTTTCTTAACGGCAAGGGACGTCAGATCATTGGTTGGGAAGAAATACTGGAAGGAGGACTGGCACCCAATGCCACTGTCATGTCATGGAGAGGCATAGAAGGAGGAATTGAAGCAGTGAAGCATAAACACGACGCAATCATGACACCCAGTTCATTCCTGTACTTCGATTACTATCAGACCATGGATACAGACAATGAACCGCCTGCTATCGGAGGGTATGTACCTTTAGAAAAGGTATATAGCTACGAACCGGTTCCTCAGATACTCACTCCCGAAGAAGCTAAGCATATCGTAGGCATACAAGCCAACTTATGGACGGAATATATCCCTACTTATAGTCAGGTAGAATATATGGAACTCCCCCGTATGGCCGCATTATCAGAAGTACAGTGGACTATGCCGGAGAAAAAAGAATATGCGGATTTCCTGAAACGATTGCCCGGACTGATCGCTGTCTATGACATCAATCAATATAACTATGCCAAACATATCTTCCAGGTAAAGTCCCAATATATCCCTGATACCGAAGCCAACGTATTGAATGTTGTCTTATCTACTATTGATAATACTCCGGTCTACTATACATTTGATGGCAGTGAACCTACAGCCAGTTCCAATATATACACGGACACACTGAAAATCGGCCAAAGCTGCACACTGAAAGCAATCACTATCCGTCCCAACGGCAGTAGTGCAGTGTTGAAAGAGGATATCAAATTCAACAAAGCCACCATGAAGCCGATCACCATGCAGCAGCCCATTAATGAAAAGTATAAATTCGAAGGAAAGAATACACTCATTGACGGACTGGCAGGAAGCAGAAATTACCGTACCGGACGATGGATTGCCTTCTATCAGAACGACCTTGAAGCAGTGATTGACCTGCAACAGGAGATTCCGATAAGCAAAGCATGGGTACGCACCTACGTAGAAATAGGAGAAGAAATTCTTGATTTACGCGAACTTTCCGTAGCCGTATCAAACGATGGAAAAGAGTACAAAGAAGTAAAATCCGAAGTTTACCCCGCCGTCAGTAAGGAAGATAAGAATGGCATCTATACCCATGAACTTTCTTTCGATACAGTGCAGGCACGTTATATGAAAATAACAGCCCGTCCGGAATATAACATACCGGCATGGCATTGGGGTAAAGGAAGACCGGCATTTATATTCGTAGATGAAATAGGGCTGGAATAAAACTTAAAAAGGTATGTCGCTGGGCGACATACCTTTTTTTAACATTCTCTTTATCCTCTTTATTTTTTAGACAATCGAATAATCCGTCCTTCCTTCTTATAGCTGAAGTGATTTGTATGCATCAATACATTCAATATTTCGTCCGGAAGATTATCAGTAGAGAATTCACCGGTAAACCGTTCGGTCTTCAGACTTTCGTCATCATACACAAACTTCAAGTCATATAGTTTCTCCATAATATTTGTAATCTCCAGCAATGAATGTTGCTTGAATTTCAGTTTTCCGTTAATCCACAGAAGAACTTCGGTCGGCTCGGCATATTCTATTAATTCAGCCTGATAGGTCGTTGTATTAATGTTCAACGTTTGTCCCGGTTTCAGCAGATAGCCATTATTGACGGTTCGTGGAGATTCCATTCGTACAGAACCTTGCAACAGAGTGGTCACTACCCTGTCCTCTTCTTCACGTGCCCGTACATTAAACTTTGTACCCAATACACAAGTCTTAATATGCTTCGTATTTACAATGAATGGAGCATGCTTGTCACGAGCCACTTCAAAGTAAGCCTCGCCCGACAAATCAATCTGTCGATCCGTACTCCAGAAAGAGTTACGGTAAATAAGCTTCGTAGATGCATTCAGCCAAACCTTACTACCGTCCGGAAGCACTGTTTGCGCTCTCTGTCCACCGGTAGTCATCACTGTATAATCAGAAAGTTTATTGGAAAGCAATCCCCACGCAATTCCGCCTGCGAAAACAAGACCTGCCAGAAAAGCGGCTGTCGCGGACGCATAACGTCCCCATCGAACCGATATACTTCTTCGCTTGGCTTTTTTCTCCTTTTCACGTACGAGCGACTTAAACTTCGTCAGTGACGCTTCTGTGTCTACAGCATCCATCACTGCCATACGGTCGCCTACAAAAAGGGTATAATATAGCTGCTCTAGTATTTGTCGGTTTTCCGGTGCTTCTTCACACCATAGTTCTACCTGCTGACATTCTTCGTCATTGCATCCTCCCCTCAGGTAGTTCATCAAGATAGATTCATCCATGTTCAATCATCCTTTTACTATAAAAAAATATAATACCTCTGTTATTAATACAGTTGGCAGCGCAAATATACTAAACTAAAAAAGAAAAAAATATTTTCTCCCGTTTTATTTCGTTTCTTTCATTGCTTTCATTATTTTTGCTCTGCATAAAAAATAATGAAGAATGCAACAACCTCCTATATACCTAGATATTAACAATAATAAATCTATCATCAATGCCTTGAAAGCAGGCGAAGAATATGTATTCGACGCTGTCTACAGGTATTATTTCCGTAGATTGTGCGCCTTTTGTTCGCAATATGTCAGCGAGCAGGAGGAGATTGAGGAGATTGTACAGGACACGATGATGTGGTTATGGGAAAACCGCTGTAGTCTTATGGAAGAGCTTACATTGAAAACGCTTCTCTTTACTATTGTCAAAAACAAAGCTCTGAACCGTATTTCCCATTTCGAGATCAGACGAAAAGTACATCAGGAGATTACAGAAAAATTCGAGAAAGAATTCGACAATCCTGACTTTTATCTGGAAAATGAGTTGTTCCGCCTTTATGAGAATGCTCTGAAACAGCTTCCCAAAGATTATCGGGAAGCATACGAAATGAATCGTAATCACCGGATGACCCATAAAGAAATTGCAGAAAAGCTGAACGTCTCTCCCCAAACCGTTAACTATCGTATCGGACAGGCTTTAAAGCTATTACGCATTGCCCTAAAAGACTATTTGCCTTTATTTATTCTTTATTTCGGGCTTGACATATTCAAACAATCATGAAACAATTCATATCAAAAGCATGAGTGAACTCCTAGTCTATAAAGCCTCGGCAGGTTCAGGCAAAACCTTTACCCTTGCAGTGGAATACATAAAGTTGCTGATACTGAATCCACGTGCCTACCGGCAGATTCTCGCTGTTACCTTTACCAATAAGGCAACAGCAGAAATGAAAGAACGTATTCTCAGTCAGCTATACGGCATTCAGATCGGCGACAAAGATTCCGAGGCCTACCTGAACCGCATCAAAGAAGAAACAAAGAAGACAGAACAGGAAATACGGGAAGCCGCAGGAATCGCCCTCGGATATATGTTGCACGACTACAGTCGTTTCCGTGTAGAGACCATCGATTCTTTTTTCCAGTCCGTCATGCGCAATCTGGCACGTGAGCTGGAACTCAGTCCGAATCTGAATATCGAACTGAACAATGCGGAAGTACTCAGTGATGCGGTGGACAGCATGATTGAGAAACTGGGTCCCACCTCTCCTGTCCTCGCATGGCTGTTAGACTACATCAACGAACGAATAGCTGATGACAAACGCTGGAATGTATCGGATGAAGTCAAAAATTTCGGGCGCAACATCTTCGACGAAGGATATATAGAAAAAGGTGAAGGTCTCCGCCAGCGCCTCCGCAATCCGGATACCATCAAAGAATACCGCAAGCAGCTGAAAGCATTGGAAACAGAAATCCTGGAGCAAATGAAAGGATTCTATGACCAGTTTGAAGGAGAACTGGAAGGACACGCCCTTACCGCAGATGAACTAAAAAACGGTTCACGAGGAATCGGCAGCTATTTCCGTAAGCTGAACAATGGCATTCTAAGTAATGACATCCGCAATGCCACTGTAGAGAAATGCCTGGAAGATGCCAAACACTGGGCTACCAAAACATCTCCACGGTTTGCCGATATTATTGATCTTGCGAAATCCAGCCTGATGCAGATACTGGAGGATGCGGAGAAGCTGCGTTCTAAAAACAATCTCCTGCTAAATAGTTGCCGGCTTTCCCTGCAGCATCTCAACAAGGTACAGCTTCTCGCCAATATCGACGAAGAAGTGCGACAGCTGAACCATGACAACAACCGGTTCCTTTTATCAGATACCAATGCCCTGCTCCATCAACTGGTTAAGGACGGAGATTCCTCTTTCGTGTTCGAAAAGATAGGAACCAACATCCGCAATGTCATGATCGACGAGTTTCAAGACACCAGCCGGATGCAATGGGGAAATTTCAAACTGCTCCTGCTCGAAGGGCTTTCACAAGGAGCAGACAGCCTGATAGTAGGAGACGTCAAACAGTCCATCTACCGCTGGCGAAACGGTGACTGGGGAATCCTTAACGGTCTGAACGACCGCATCGAGCATTTCCCCATCAAGGTAAAGACCTTAGCCACCAACCGGAGAAGTGAGACCAATGTCATCCGGTTCAACAACCAAATATTCACTGCTGCTGTAAATTACCTGAACGAAGTATACAAAAAACAGTTGGGCAAAGATTGCGATGATCTTCAGAAAGCCTATGCCGATGTGGTACAGGAATCTCCGCGAAGTGTACAGAAAGGATATGTCAAAGCCACTTTTCTGGAACCGGACGAAGCGCATGACTATACAGACCAGACGCTGATAAGTCTCGGTGAAGAAGTAGAGCATCTGCTTTCTTCCGGTGTACGGCTGAATGACATAGCTATCCTTGTACGCAAGAACAAAAGTATTCCCCGCATCGCGGACTACTTCGACAAAGAGTTACATTATAAAATTGTATCAGACGAAGCCTTCCGCCTCGATGCCTCTCTTGCCATCTGCATGATGATAGACGCACTGCGATTTCTATCCGACGAGAGCAATAAAATTGCACGGGCCCAACTGGCAATAGCCTATCAGAACGAAGTTCTGCAAAAGAATCTGGACTGGAACACCCTTCTGCTCCTTCCGATAGAAAACTATCTGCCGCCCGCATTTCTTGAAAAGCAGAAAGAACTCCGTCTTATGCCTCTCTACGAATTGCTGGAAGAACTATTCAGCATCTTCGAAATGAGTCACATTGAAGAACAGGATGCCTATCTGTTTGCCTTCTTCGATGCCGTAACGGATTATTTGCAAAGTAACTCCTCGGAGCTCGACGGTTTTATCCGCTACTGGGATGAGACGCTGTGCAGCAAAACCATTCCCAGCGGTGAAGTGGAAGGTATCCGAATCTTCTCCATCCACAAATCCAAAGGATTGGAATTTCATACAGTACTCCTTCCCTTCTGCGACTGGAAACTGGAGAATGAAACGAATAACCAACTGGTATGGTGTGCCCCTCAGGAAGCTCCGTTCAATGCCATGGATATCCTTCCCATCAATTACTCGACACAAATGGCCGAATCTATCTATGGGAACGATTATCTGCTGGAACGTCTTCAACTGTGGGTAGACAATCTCAACCTGCTTTATGTAGCCTTCACCCGTGCCGGAAAGAATCTGATCATCTGGAGCAAGAAAGGACAAAAAGGAACCATGTCCGAACTGTTGGCCAATACACTGCCTGTAGTTGCCCTCAAAGAAGGCCTCGACTGGGAGGAGGACTGCTATGAGCAAGGAGAACTCTGTCCTTCGGAAGAAGAAAAAGCAAAAACTTCGACTAATAAACTGACTCAGAAGCCAGATAAGTTGCCTGTCCACATGGAGTCCATGCGTCATGAGATTGAATTCCGTCAATCCAACCGCTCCGCCGATTTCATTCAGGGGATCGAGGAAGAAGAATCGGATGACCGTTTCATTCATCGCGGACGTATGCTGCACACGCTATTTTCTGCCATAGAAACAGCAGAAGATATTGATCCGGCTATTGAGCGCCTCATTTTCGAAGGTGTCATCGCCAGCAGCGAAAAGGCCGAAGAAATGCGGGAAGTAGCCCGAAAAGCATTCTCCTCCCCGGAGATTCAGAACTGGTATTCGGGTGAATGGACTCTGTTTAACGAATGTGCCATCATTTACAAAGAAAAAGGGGTGTTGCAAACCCGACGTCCCGACCGTGTAATGATGAAAGACGGTCAAGTAGTTGTAGTTGACTTCAAATTCGGTAAAGAGAACCTCCAATATAACAAACAGGTAAAAGGATATATGCAACTGCTTACTAAGATGGGATATAAAAATATCACCGGCTACCTGTGGTACGTAGATGAAGAGCTAATTGTAAAAGTGAAATAATGAAAGCCGCACCGCTCATAGGAATTAGCCGCCATCGGCTCAGTACTGATGGAGAGGGAGTCACTACTCTGGTGGCTTTCCATGGCTGCCCGCTGCGCTGCAAATATTGCCTCAATCCGCAATCTCTGCACTCAGAAGGTATATGGAAGAACTATGACTGCGAGCAGCTTTATGAGGAAGTCCGACAGGATGAATTATACTTTCTAGCCACTAACGGAGGCATTACATTCGGAGGCGGAGAACCTTGTTTACAGAGCGATTTCATTTATGAATTCCGTCAACTCTGTGGACAGGAATGGCAGCTTTCCGTAGAAACGTCACTCAATGTAACGCAAGAGAATATAGAGAAACTAGTACCTGTTGTCGATTCTTATATCATCGATATCAAAGACATTAATAATACCATATACCAGAAGTACACCGGAAAAAATAATGAAAAAGTCCTGCATAATCTTCAATATTTGATTGAGCACGGAAAAAACGAACAAATCATTGTCCGTACCCCCGTCATTCCCGCATACAATACAGAGAACGACGTCGATAATAGCATCCGTTTACTGAAAGAAATGGGAATCATCCAATTCGATCGGTTTACTTATAAAACACCTAACAATTGTCAGCCATGAAACGAGGAAAACAAACCTGCAAGATATTAAAGGATATCCGCAGACAAATAGCAGAAGCTAATGATATTGAGTTCATTACTTCCGAGTGTCAATATCAGGGTGATTGTCTGGGCACTTGTCCCAAGTGCGAAGCCGAAGTACGTTATCTGGAACAACAGTTGGAACGTAAACGGATGGCTGGAAAAGCCATAACTATATTGGGGATATCTGCCGGACTGGTAGCAATGGCACCGATGACTTCATGTAGTAGTTCTCCTAATAAAGGAACTAACCAGGAAACTATCAGTGACTCTACCAATGCTAGTGTAATGTTTGGAGAAATATGCCCGACTCCTGTAGAAGATACTATACCTATGGTAGAGAAAGATACAGTAAACAAACAAGAATTACCTGAACTACCCCAAGAGATGGGATTAATTGAGATTACTCCTATATCAGGCGATATAATAACGGTAAAAGACTCGCTTTCTGAAAAAGATTCGCTTACCGATGTATTAGAAGTGGCTGCTGTCATGCCTGAATTTCCGGGAGGAGCACGAGAACTAATGAAATTCATTAGTGCAAACATAAGATACCCCTCAATGTCCCAGGGAGGTGTATGTCAAGGCCGCGCCATTGTACAATTTATCGTAGATAAAGAAGGAAATATAGTTCAACCCAAAGTTGTACGTGGTGTAGATCCTTATCTGGATAAAGAAGCATTACGTGTCGTCGGTCTTATGCCTAAATGGAAACCGGGAGAACTGGATGACGGAACGAAAGTAGCCGTCCGCTTTACGATTCCTGTAATGTTCAGGCTGCAATAAACAAATATCTAAGATAGAAAAAACTTATAATTGATATGCAATCATTTCTCCAACTAGTCGCTCACGATTTATATGCCAAGATAGGAAACGATCTGTCTCGTACAGTACTCGTCTTCCCTAACAAGCGTGCCAACTTATTCTTCAACGAACATCTGGCAGGAGAATCCGACCAACCGATCTGGTCTCCTGCCGCAATGAGTATCAGCGACCTGTTCAGGAAGTTATCTGTACAGAAAGCGGGTGACCCTATCCGGTTGGTCTGCGAACTATATAAAGTATTCCGTGAAGAAACAGAAAGCCAGGAAACACTGGACGACTTCTATTTTTGGGGCGAGCTGCTGATCAGCGATTTCGACGATGTAGATAAAAACCTGGTAGATGCGGATAAGCTCTTCAGTAACTTGCAGGACCTGAAGAATCTGATGGACGATTATGAATTCCTTGATAAAGAGCAGGAAGAAGCGATTCAACAGTTCTTCCAAAACTTCTCTATCGAGCGTCGTACCGTACTCAAAGAGAAGTTTATCTCCCTTTGGGACAAACTGGGTACTATCTACCACCGCTACCGTGAGAACTTAGCGGAACTCGGAATAGCCTATGAAGGAATGTTATATCGCAATGTAATCGAGCAACTCGATACCACCCGATTGAAATACGACAAATATATCTTTGTCGGCTTCAACGTGCTCAACAAAGTAGAGACCAAGTTCTTTCAGCTATTACAAGATGCGGATAAAGCCATGTTCTACTGGGATTACGATCTCTTTTATACCAAGCAAATAGTCAAACACGAAGCCGGAGAATTCATCAACCGTAATCTGAAACGATTCCCGAATGAATTGCCCGAAAGTTGTTTCGACACTCTGCGGAAGCCGAAGAACATACGCTATATCTCTGCTTCTACCGAGAACGCGCAAGCCCGCTTTCTTCCGGAATGGGTACAAAGTACTCTTTCCACTGCCAACGAAGAAAAAGAGAACGCCGTAGTCCTCTGCAACGAAGCCCTGCTGCTTCCCGTACTCCACTCCATCCCGCAAGAAGTGAAGAACGTCAACATCACGATGGGTTTCCCGCTTGCACAAACTCCGGTATACAGCTTTATTAATGCCGCTATGGAATTACAAACGAACGGCTACCGTACCGCTACCGGACGTTTCACCTACGAAACCGTATCCGCTATACTGAAGCACCCATATACCCGTCAGCTATCCATCAACGCTGAACCTCTGGAACGGGAACTGACCAAGACTAACCGCTTCTACCCGCTCCCTTCGGAACTGAAAATGGATGATTTCCTGATCAAACTTTTCACTCCCCGAAGCAGCATCAAGGAGCTATGCGACTACCTGACAGAATTAATCAAAGACATCTCCCTTCTCTATCGGGAAGAAAGCGAGTACAACGATATCTTCAATCAGCTATACCGGGAATCCCTCTTCAAGAGCTATACCACCATCAACCGTCTCTATAGCCTGATAGAAACCGGAGAGCTGAATGTACGCACCGACACACTAAGACGCCTGGTCAGCAAAGTGCTGACCGCCTCCAACATTCCTTTCCACGGTGAACCTGCCATTGGTATGCAAGTCATGGGAGTACTGGAAACCCGTAACCTTGACTTTCGCAATATCATCCTTCTCTCTCTCAACGAAGGACAATTGCCTAAATCAGGAGGTGATTCTTCCTTTATTCCCTATAACCTCCGGAAAGCTTTCGGTATGACCACCATCGAACACAAAAATGCGGTCTATGCCTATTATTTCTACCGACTGATACAACGGGCGGAAAACATCACCTTGCTTTACAACACTTCTTCCAATGGGCTGAACCGTGGAGAAGAATCCCGTTTCATGTTACAATTGCTTGTAGAAGGGCCTCACAAGATTACCCGCGAATATCTTGAAGCCGGACAATCTCCTCAAGGTACAACAGATATCAGCATAGAGAAAACTCCGGAAGTATTCGAACGACTTCGCTGCTCTTATGACTGTTCGAATCCCCAATCGTATATACTTTCTCCTTCAGCCCTCAACGCCTATCTCGATTGCCGGCTGAAATTCTATTACCGTTATGTAGCCAGACTAAAAGCACCGGACGAAGTCAGTGCGGAAATCGACTCCGCATTGTTCGGAACCATCTTCCACCTCTCCGCCCAATTAGCTTATACAGACCTGACCGCTAACAGGAAAATAATACAAAAAGAAGATTTGGAACGCTTGCTGCGCAACGAAGTCAAACTACAAAACTATGTTGACCTCGCTTTCAAGCAAGAGCTTTTCAAGGTTCCGGCAGACGAAAAGCCCGAATATAATGGCGTACAACTCATCAACTCCAAAGTAATCGTCTCCTATCTGAAACAACTGCTGAGGAATGACCTGCAATACGCCCCCTTCGAAATGGTCGCCATGGAAAAACCTGTTGCCGAAAAGATAACGATTCAGACCGGTCAAGGTCCGATCACCCTCCGATTGGGAGGAACCATCGATCGTATGGATGCCAAAGACACCACCCTGCGTATTGTAGACTATAAAACCGGAGGAAGCCCCAAGACGCCTGCCAACATCAAGCAACTGTTTACTCCGTCGGAAACGCGTCCCAACTATATCTTCCAGACTTTCCTGTATGCCGCCATTATGAGCCGGCAGCAGTCTCTGAAAGTAGCTCCTTCCCTTCTCTACATCCATCGGGCAGCCTCTGAAAGCTATTCGCCCGTCATTGAAATGGGAGAGCCACGCCAACCGAAGATTCCGGTCAACAACTTTGCCTTTTTTGAAGATGAATTCCGAGAACGTCTGCAAAGACTATTAAAAGAAATATTCGATGAGAATGAGCCTTTCACACAGACAGAAGATACAAAGAAATGTGCTTATTGTGATTTTAAAGCCATTTGTAAACGATAAAATGCTGAAAGAATAATTTATAACTATCAAACAAAACCTGTCCTGTTATTCTGAGCTGTCACTACTTCTCTAAAGTAATGTGCTTAGAAAACAGGACAGGTTTTTATCTTATATCGAACTTATATTAGCTTTCCAACAACGGAATCGAGAAACTGAACGTAGAACCTTCTCCTTTCTTCGAAGTGAACCAGAGCTCACCTCCGTTCTTAGTAACAAAGTCCTTACAGAGCAGCAGTCCGAGTCCCGAACCTTCTTCATTATTTGTACCGAAAGTACTGAAATGCGTATCGGTATGCAACAATTTCTTCTGATTTTCTTCATCAATACCACACCCGCTATCCTTCACGCTAACTATCGCCATGCTATCTTCTTCTCTCAGTGATACCAAGACTTCCGATCCCTCGTTACTGAACTTGATTGCATTACTTATCAAGTTACGGATAACCGTCTTAATCATATCAATATCCGCACGTACTTCCATACGATCTTCAGGTATTTCCACAGCAATGTGGATATTCTTCAGCCCGGCTACCATTGTAAAGATCTCGCTCACTCCTTCCACTACTTCTACCATATCGATATTCTGGTAAACAACTTTCAGCTTACCAATCTGACTCTTCGTCCACTTCAATAAGTTGTCGAGCAAGGAGAATACATCCTCTGTTGTCTGATTGGCCATTGTCAGCAGTTCATACATTTCAGAGCCGATAGTTTCACTCGGTAAGTTCAGAATCAGCATATTGAGCACCATCTTAATAGAGCCCATAGGCGAACGCAGGTCGTGTGCAATCACAGAGTAGAGTTTATCACGTCCTATGATAGTCTTGCGCAACTCTTCTGTTTGTGCTATGATAATTCGTTTGGCTGCCACCAACGAGATCTGATGCGTTACACGAATAATCAGTTCCTCTTTATTAAACGGTTTGGAAATAAAATCGTTACCGCCCACCTGAAATCCTTTCACGATATCCGCCGTACTATTCAAAGCAGTAAGAAAGATCACTGGAATTTCGCTCATTTCTTCATCGGCCTTCATTTGCTGGGCTACTTCGAAACCGCTGATATCCGGCATCATCACATCCAGCAACACAAGATCAGGTTTTTCTTTCTTCACCTGCTCCAAAGCCTGAGTTCCATTGCCTGCTGTTACAATATTGAACTTCTCATTGGTCAGAAGCACCTTCAGCAGAAGGACATTTGAAATTACGTCGTCCACAATAAGGACCTTATATTCGGAAGGATTAATTTCCACATTCATATCATTCTATTTTTTATGTTACATCAGACATTTTTAAAATACTCAATCATACGCTTCAGCCCATCTTCCAGCTCGACGGTAGGCTGCCATCCCAGTTTCTCTTTTGCCAGTTTTATATCCGGCTGACGCTGTTTCGGATCATCGGTCGGCAGAGGTTTAAAAACTATCTTCGAAGTAGAGCCAGTCATCCGGATCACTCTTTCCGCCAATTCAAGAACCGGAAACTCATTCGGATTTCCAATATTTATCGGACCCGTAAAGTCATCCTCCGTATCCATCATCCGCACCATTCCTTCTATCAGGTCATCGATATACTGAAAACTGCGTGTCTGTTTCCCATCACCATATATCGTGATATCTTCATTATTCAGCGCCTGTATGATAAAGTTTGAGACCACACGACCATCATTAGGAAGCATTCTCGGACCATAAGTATTAAAGATACGAATGATCTTGATGCGAGTCTGATTCTGGCGGTAGTAATCCATAAACAAGGTTTCAGCACATCTCTTTCCTTCATCATAACATGAGCGATAACCTACCGGATTCACATTTCCCCAATAGCTTTCCGGCTGAGGATGAATAATTGGATCACCATACACTTCGCTAGTGGAGGCTTGCAGTATTTTGGCATCCAGTCTCATCGCCAGTCCGAGCATATTGATAGCCCCCATCACAGATGTTTTGGCAGTTTGAATCGGATCATGTTGGTAATGAATGGGTGACGCCGGACAAGCCAGATTGTAAATTTCATCCACTTCGGCAGAATAAGGATAAGTAACGTCGTGTCTTACAACTTCAAAATGATGGTTTCCCATCAAATGCTTTATATTGTCCTTAGAACCTGTAAAGAAGTTATCCAAACATATAACGTCGTGTCCTTCATTTACAAGTCGAGTACAAAGATGCGAGCCTATAAATCCAGCCCCGCCACTTACCAATATTCTTTTCATCTTCTAATTTTAACTATTGTTTTTCAGAGAAGAGAACTTCCCCGTCTTGTTTATAGAGGCAAATGTAAACGATTTGCTCATAATATACAATTTTAAAGGTGGATATTTTTTAAGAAAAGCAAAAATAAAATAGTTTCAGTTTCCGAAACAACTTTCCTGTGTCAAGTGTTATTAATAGAAACAAACCACTAATTCAATAGGATTATGATAATGAATGAACTTAATACAAACCTGATAGAAGCGGCCAAAGAAAAGTTCCCTGCAAAAGGACAATTGGCAAATATATTAATGGATACCCTTTATATGGGCAAGGAAGCTATCTACCGGAGGCTGCGTGGCGAAGTCCCCTTTACATTTCAGGAAGCAGCCATTATTTCAAAAGAACTGGGGATATCCCTGGACAGAATTGCCGGAGTTAGCTTCAGCAACAATGCAATGTTCGATATCAATGTAGTAGATCATGGCAACCCCTTCGAAACTTACTATGATTTCCTCAACAAGCACGTCAAGTTATTCCATACGCTGCGGGAAGATCCGAATGCCTCATTAGGTACAGCCTCCAATGTAATTCCGCAGACACTATATCTGAAGCACGAACTTCTGGCCAAGTTCCGTTTCTTCAAGTGGATGTATCAGAATGAACATATTAAGTGCAAACATTTCGAAGAACTGGAGATTCCTCAAAAGATAATCAATGTCCAGCAAGATTTTGCGAAACTTTCGCATCATATTCATTCTACCGATTACATTTGGGACAGCATGGTTTTTCTTCATCTTATCAATGATATACAGTATTTTTCCGACATACATCTCATTTCAGACGAAATGAAGCAAAATCTGAAAGAAGAATTGCTGATACTTACAGATGAGTTGGAAAGGCTTGCTATAAAAGGAAAGACAGACTTTGGTAATGATGTGCATATTTATGTGTCACAAATCAACTTCGAGGCGACTTACAGTTATCTCGAGACAAGTACACTACAACTTAGTCTGATACGTGTTTATTCCATTAATTCACTCACTACACAGGACGTTCAGATGTTTCAAAGTCTGAAAGAATGGATTCAGTCATTAAAGAAATTCTCTACACTCATCTCAGAAAGTAGTGAGATGCAACGCATCCAATTCTTTAATCAACAGCGCGAAATCATTGATGCTCTATAGAGTTCTTCCTAATTTCGATAATCGAAACTAACTGAATTTTATAATTCCAAATCATGAAAGTAGACAAGCTTATTGCCTACTTTTTTCCATTATACGTTCTTTTTCTATCTCTATTCTATCAAATGAGAAAAAGCTCTTACTCTTCAGAACTGTTTTCCCACACAAAACTCTCGTTTACATGCCGTAATTTTGCATAGAATGTATCACATAAAGTATTAACGTATATAAAAGAGAACAAACAATGAAAAATGGTATTGTAAACGAGTTGATTACTGCAATGAAAGAACGGATCCCCAAAGGACAAAATCTTGCCAATTCTCTGGCAGACATTTTGTATATGGGTAAAGAAGCCGTCTATCGCAGACTACGGGGTGAAGTAGCTTTTACTATCGACGAAGTAGCCCTTCTGTCTAAAAAACTGGGGATTTCTATTGATCAGATTATAGGTAACCACCTTTCCAATAGAGTTACTTTTGATATGAACCTGCTGCATTCGCCCAACACTTTAGAAAGTTATTATGAGATTATCAGCCGTTATCAGCAGATATTCGATTATGTGAAAGGAGACGATACGACGGAAGTATATACAGCTTCCAATCTTCTTCCCTTCACTCTTTATTCATCTTACGAATACATGTCTAAGTTCCGCCTTTGCCGATGGATTTATCAGAACGGGCAAATGAAAACACCGAACTCACTGGCAGAGATGCAGGTAGAAGACAGAATCGTGAAAGCGCATAATAAGCTGAGTGAAAGTGTAAAGCAATGTCGGAAGACCTATTTTATCTGGGATAGCAACATCTTTCTTTCCTTTGTCAAAGAGATCAAGTATTTCGCAAGTCTGAATCTGATTACGGAAGACGACGTGGCACACCTGAAAGATGAACTCTACCAATTGCTTTCAGTCATGGAGACACTATCTGTTAAGGGAGAATTCAGTGAGGGGCGAAAAGTCTCTTTCTATCTCTCAAACATTGATTTCGAAGCGACTTACACCTACATAGAGAAACAAGACTACCAAGTCAGTTTGCTCCGGGTGTATTCCATCAATTCGATGGATTCGCAAAGTCCGCAAATCTGTCAGATACAGCGGAACTGGATTCAATCATTGAAACGACATTCCACACTAATTTCAGAAAGTGGAGAAGCCCAGCGTATCGAGTTCCTGCAAAAGCAACGTACAGTGATTGATACTCTCTAAAGTACAAACAGCCCGGATCATTATCGACCCGGGCTGTTCTCCCTTCAGGATATTACTATTTATCCTGTCCCACTAATAATAGTTCCCCACTATTCTTAGATCATTCTATTGATTCTCTTCCTGAATGCGATGCACCCATCCATTGACAACAATCTGTACAGCAAGCCATGATTCAGACAAAAAAAAGATTATATGATAGTTGCTCTGTCGATCCAGATATTCTTGTGTGCTCAGATTTTTACCCTCCGCATTGGTCATAGCAAGATAATCAATCAGATTTATATCGAACACTCTCTTTCCGGATGCTTTTTCAGTAAGCACCAAACGAGTTTTCCGGTCTTCCATCAGTCTCATTGTATTCATGTCTACATAGGCAGTCGCAGGATCCTTCTGTTCCATATAGTAAGGTCGGAAACTCAACACATCATCATCCAGTAATGAATTATCATGTCCCAGATGTCCATTAGATTCTATAATCTCATAGTCATAGTCATTCATATCCAGTGTCCAGCTGCCTGTATAAGACTGGAAGCCAAATCGTACGATTTTTGTATCTCTGATCAGATTTATCGTCTCAGTCTGGTGGACGGTCCCATCGAAGTTGACATTGATGACTTCACCATACCAGAGCGTTTCCATCCTTTTATTGATGATGAGAGAGGCTTCACGTTTTAGTTTCAATTTTAAATCCGTAAGAGTAGAGACACCAGGTGTCAATGAAGTGATATCATATGAATCACGTGCACCGGCCCATGCCATAAACTGATATTGTCCGACAGGAAGTTCAACTTCCATCAGATAATTGCCGGTAGACAATGCACTTCCCTCTTCAGCTTGTTTAAACAGATATTTCCCATTCTTATCAAATACATAAAGTTCTACTTTATCTACCTGAGCATGAAACGCATCCGCAAACTCCATGTTATAGTCATACTTGAACTTCACTGACAAGCGGCATTCCGGCAGGTCTTCATTAAAGCTGTCGCATGAAGCTACTATCCCGGAACTCATCAACAGAATACCTAAGGCAACGTAACATATAAGGCTTTTTAGATTCATATTTTCCTTTTTTTCAATTATATATAGAGGAAAAGAAATAATCTCTTTTCTCGTTATTTCCTAATTCAGAGGATAGAATACTTTATTGATTCCATCAAAAGTAATATCCCGAAATTTTAAAAAGTTTTCGGCAACTTTGAAAATATTGGGAGTAAAGTTGTGGGAGAGTTTCTCCCACAACTTTTATTTGAAAAATCTATTTCTATTACTAATTCCGAATTACATAATTTCCTCTTGAGTATACCAAGTCCAAGGATTAGGTATAATTTCAATAGACAACCAGCCTTCGTCACTCTCATCCGGCGTTCCTTCGTCCGGATCCGGAATAGCCGGATATCCTGGATTGTTAAACTTCTTAACATTGATATCGTAAACAGAGTTACGAACAACTCCAAATTCACCTAATTCATTTGTTACAGCACTGGTATCATCATGTTTGATCATAATTTTGTAGTAACTTACAGCACCTACATAATAAGTAAGACCTGTTACAGTTATAGCTCTGTCTTTAGCTGCAACATTTCCTACATTAGCTTTTGTTGCTTTAAAATCGTCAACAAGACTGGTAATAGCTGCAGCATCAGCTGTAGCAGGAAGGCTAATTTCACCTACACCAACAGCAGCTAAATATCTATTATACGCAGTAGTACGAGCAGTCGGGAAGGTAGTAGGCTCTTTATCAGCATATTTAGCTTTCAATTCTACCTCAATCCACTCCATTAATGTAGCAAAAGTATAGAAGCCACCATTGATTAACATCCAGTCACCGACAAGTTTCGGATCTGTTTCCTGAGCTGTAGATGGAGTACCATCATTTGGCGCAGGTCTGCCATATTCAGACGGAATGAATTTAGCCTTCAACAGTACATGTGTAGTATAAGCATGTACATTATGAGTTGCAGTCTGCGTATTTTCAAGACAATATTCAGCAACTTTATTCACCGTAGTTGTAGGATCATTCCAAATTGAAGGAGCTGAAGTACTGGTATAAGCATTATAGTTAGCCAAAGCTTGAGTACTATAGTTAGGGTCAACTCTGTATGAACCGATCTTATACTGGTCAAACGGAGTAATACATGTACCACGAGCACCTAAAGGTTTTTTAGCAGGAGTCTCATTCCAAGTCAACGTTCTCTTAGATACAGGGAAGAATGTCTTGTTAGTAGCATTCAACACCCATCCCGCACCCGAAATAGTTGCCTTAGCATCAGAATCAGCAGTAACATATACACGAACTTTTGATACAACACGGTCAATTCTGATAGATATTGGATTATTAGTAGCTGCTGTCTCAGTTGCATAAAGAGATAAATCGACAGGTTCACCAAATGTTCCTGAAGCTTCATCTTCATCTGAAGGTTCCAACGAACCTTTGGCGTTAGACATCATAAATTTACCAGCAGTTGTCATAGAAGCCGAAGTATCGTCAAGGGCAGCATTTACTGTTGCATATGTCGTTCCAACAGGCCATTTTTGATCTGTCAGACTAGCAGTCTTTGCTTCAAATTTTGGAGATGGATTTGCAATAATCAATATCCGCTTAGAAGTTGCAGGAACTTTAAAAGCCTTGCCTGCAGCCCCACTAGGTATGCCATTGGCATCAAGACCTGCTTCATCATCAGTCAATGTGATATCAGCAGTTACAGTTGCAGCATCCTCATTCGCATTTGCCGTAAAGAATATGGCACGTACTTTAGTAATTTTGGATTCGTCCTCTGTTGCAGCTTCCTGATTCGGATTATGTAATCCACGGGTCTGTACCGGAGTCTTTACAGCTAATGCCACCCATGCGTCTGCATTCGGATCTGTTACCAAGTCATTATTGTTGCCCGGATTATCTACCGGCACCAAATCTTCGTTACTACAAGCAGCAAAAGCCACAGCAGCAAGCGCTAACATAAGAAAATTCTTCTTTTTCATTGTTTTTACAAATTAATAAAAGCGTTTGTAACTAGTTTATTTATCTCTATTTTCTTTTTTTCTTTTCTATTTCAGCTGCATTCTTTTTTTTCTTAGCCAGTTCCTCCAAATTCTGTCCGGCAGCTTGCAGACCCGATTTGGCTGCGGCTTTCAAATATTCTTCCGCATGTTCATACTCTCCTTTTAATAACATTAATACACCCATAGCATTGCTATACTCAGGCAGCTGCTTATTGACATTTACCATATTCAGATAGCGTTCCGCAGATACTAAGTCATTACGCGAAAGAGCAGCAGCGGCAGCATTAATACTGGCGATCTCATCCTTCGGATACATCCGGACCGCAGTCTCGAACACATCGATGAATTCCTGAGAACCCTTCGGATAGCTGTTGGCAACCATAAACATTTCATTCAGGCTCAGATTCTGAGGACGTGTCTTTATGATCTCTTTCGCTTCGTCCAGATTAAAGTTCTTAATCTCATAATTCACCTTACAAATAGCCACACGAAGACTTGGGAATATATATTTCAACATATATCGATAAGGTACTCCGCCACGAAGCTGCATCAACTTAGCTTCCCTACCTTTTTCAACAGGGATATCATTGATAATATTCAGCGCTTCATCTTTATATTCAAAATCAATCGTATCCAGCGCCTTCACCAGTCCATCCCAGTTTTCACCACCAAAGATGATATAATACTGATTTCTCGAGAAATCGTATCTGGATGCCAGATAATCACGTAGCGCCATCGCACGTCCTTCGGACAGACGTTTGTTATTTGCCAGTGATCCTTCAGGTGAAGCATAGCCTACAATATCCAATTTGTTTACCTTGATACTAGGATCAGACTTCAATTCATCAATCATCGCACGGATCTTAGCCAGCTCCTTCGGGTTATTCATATATTCCGGACGAATATTAATCTTGTTCACCTCGAAGTCGAGGAAACATTCCGCCTGTATATCACGGCTCTTCACTTCTTCCGCTTTAGGCTGCAAATAGGCAAAGAAAGGTGTTACCACGTAAGGTACTAATATACGTTCCAGTTCAATATCCCCAAGTGGTTCCACATCCATCAGCTGAATTTCGCCGCAGCCGCATTCGTCGCGCTGTACGTCCACCCGGGCATCGTCCATCCACGATTCGTAAGGCAATATATATCTGTATCGAATCGTATCATTTCTTTTCTTGCTACCCTTTTCCACCACATAAGGTTTTTCGTAGCTATCCTTCTCCTTCGCACTCATCAATAAAAGCCAGCGTTCATACGCCAGGTATTCATTATGTCCCTTGATGGATACTTTCGGAAGATTGTAAGTATGTGCAGGAGCAACCAGTTGCGGAATAAAATCCACTCCGTGTGCCGATTTGACCTTTACATCCTCCAGAACGAAGTCAATATTTATATAAACCGATTTACCGCGCTGTTCCAACTGTACCGGTACTACAGAGATAACCCCGTCATAAGAGCGTGTCTGGGCAACTGCCGAATTTATATTCTGACATAAGATAGCCAATACACACACGATGAATTGTATACTTCCGTTCATCATTCTATTCTACTTTATTTAATTACGTAAATAAGTGACACACTCGCTTTGGTGGGACCGAAATAGTTTTTACTGCTGTCTTTCAGTTTGGTACCACACGCCCTGCACGGATATTTGTCATATACAATATGTGCATACCCCACTCCTACCGATGCTTCGATGCTCCAGCGTTTCTTCAGAATCCATGAATGACCGACGGAAACACCCCCGCCATACAGATATCCCTGATAGCGGCTGTTCTGCATATTCTCACTAATAAACGACCAGTCCGGGAACCCACCGACATTGAAGTCCGCATAATGTCCATGCACTCCGATGAACGTACGTCTGAACTTCTCACAAAACCAGTAGCGGACTTCCGGCTGTATTCCCCAATGGCGCAGACGTCTTCCGTTGTCCGGCTTCCAGGGATTATAGTTCACCGGAACGTCCAGCGTCCACTTACGTGCCAGTCCGAATTCCAGCCCGAGATTCATGGTAGTCGTAGCGTCATATAGAAGGTTGCTTTTAAGCGCAACTTTCTGAGCTTTACTCTCGATAAAACATCCGAGCACCAATACTATGAGTATACTAACTTTCTTCATTTATCTTACGTTTATTAATTACCCTTTTGAGTGATATCAATTTTGATACGCTTCACCGTACTTTCACCTGTATATAAACTACCGGGCATAATTGTTGTCAGATACACGATACCGTTTCTCGTTGTTGAAGCCGTATTAGGCATTATTTTAATATAGATATGCCCGTCTTCCACTATGATTTTATCCGTATCATTTCTGTCCACCATCGAAGATGGCAGTAATTTTATCCATTCCTTAGGATTGTCAGTACCATCTTCCACCTCCCCGGTAAGGCAATGATAATCCACCTCACCAGTCGTCGGAAACGGATAACTATTGGCAGGCATGTATTTAAGTATGGTACCGCCGGCATCAATAGCCGCTCTTCGTCTGATATGAACCTGTTTTTCCAAATTTCCAAGTTTTAATGTTATATATGCATTCACTTTATCTCTTCCCTCAAAACTCTGCCCCACTTCACTATACATCAGCCAGCTTTGTATCAATACACTGACCGGAGTGACACGTGGAGAAGTGCTTGCTACTATAGGCAATTTTCCGTCAGCGGGACTGCTTAGCGCAAACGAATTATCAGCTTCGGCCATATTGTCGGTTATTGTACGCGCATCCGGAAAAGCTTTTTCACAATCCGTTATCATTTTAAAAACCTCATAAGTACTCGCATCATCCGGAGAATAAGCTATAAAGACAGAATTACTCACACCCAGATAATAATCATTGTTAGCTATAATCTCATAAGAATTACTGTCGTCCACTGTAATTTCAAAATCCAGATCCGTATTCGACGGTTTAGAAAACTTTGCATCCGCTACGGTATCATACCCCCGTCCATGCACTTTCTTTATTGTAAAAGTATACGCATGATTCCGATATATATTCATATAGTTCAGATCCTTATCTACTATCGCCATTTTGTAATAATAGCTTTTGGTTTCATAAATTCCCTGAATGATCAGATATGTACTATAAGTCTGGGTATTGGTTTCATAGATATAAATAGGACTGTTTTCGGTACTTTGTTTATTGGTTATCGTTTCTGCTGACACCAAAGGCAACGAGCATGAAGCATCGCATTGATAATTCGTCAAATTACCAGCATTGCCCATAATAGAAGCAGGGATAAGATTATGCAACTGCCCCTGTCGCGGAACGTTTGCCACAGCAGACACTCCTTCCAGTTCAAAGTTCGATGCTTCATTAACAACCACGATTTTGGCAACCGCCCGAAGAAGCATCAACGAACTCCCGTCACTCTTTTCTATCTTCGTTGTATTATCCACCTTATCTACTTCCAGCAAATAACTCATCGGTATCGTCTCACCCACACCGCTGAACGGGATGCGGGCAGGAGAAGTACTTGCCGGCTCCGTCAGCAAGTTCGTACATGCAGTAGCCAGGGTAGTTGTTCCCTCGATCAACTTCTCAGTAAGTTGTGACTCATTGAAAACATATCCCGTAGAAGCATTTCCGTAATAAAACTGAGCCATCGGATTAGCTAATATCAGCAACTGGTACTTACTTCCATCAGTCCGCTTAGTTAAAAGGACATATCGCTTTCCTGCAAACTCGAAGGCCTGCACAGCTTCTACAAAAATAGCCCCTGTGCCACTCCCTCTGAACACGAGTACCCAGGGAGTCATTTCGACCGTATTTTCATCCCCTAGTGCCCTGGTCGAAGGCAGGCGGTATGAATTCGCCCGTGCAAAAATCTCAAGCCGTACCTTGTCTTCCGAAATATCTCCCGGATCATCCGGCTCTCCCGTCAACAATGTTTCATGCTCACAGGCGGATATCAGTAAGATGATCACCAGACCAAATATCTTCATTATATATTTCATCATTTTCTTCATCTTTTCACGCAACGTATTGATAATTAACCTCCTGTATCATCGGAATTAATTGTTCGGACAAGGAATAGCGTTCTGAATACACAATATCATTCAGATTATCATAAGCAGTAATATAATTCAATTGGTTTATTACGGGAATATAATACGGTTCATTGGCAAAAAATACAAAATCATACGTTTCCGGATTGACTAGATGTGTACTGCTCTGAACACCTATTCCTCTGATCGAAATAAATGTCCCTTTGGCAGTAGTATTATTAGTGAAAGTATCATCCATACAAGATAATATAGCTACTAATAATAAAAGGTTGAACAACCCAATATTCACTTTAAATCCCTCTAATCTCATTAAACATTCGTATTTACCTGACATTGGTACTCAGTCAAGCCTTAATCTGTAATCAGTCAAAATCTCATAATGCAAATGTCGGGATATTGCATGACTCTGCGAATTTCATTCATTTCTCATACAGACAATGAAAGTTATCTTATATGGCTAATAAAGAGGTCGTCCGAATGGAATATTGCGAAATCTAAAAATAAGGAGTAGTAAAACAGGCATTTTGCACTATTAGAATAAAAAAAAGACAAAAGTTTCAGCATTCGAAACTTTTAGTGTGAATTAATATAAATAAATTCCATAATAAAACAAGCCCCCGGATAATCTCATCCGAGGGCTATGTTATATACTATGATACAGGTGAAAAATCAGAGTGTTTTACGTTCTGTCTCCGTAGGTGCCACCTCATCCGGGATACTGAACTCCCGGTTGGCAAACAAATCCGCCAGTCCCGAAATCTGCTTCAAACGCAGCAGTTCATCCCGATCCATTCCGATATTTTTCATAATCCACTGGTCGGACATGCCGGCTCTGTCCAATTCTGCTACAATGTTACACATCAGCTCAATATTATGCATCCCACGGGCACGGTTGTGCCGGATGGTAGAGCTCATACGATTGGACAAATCCTTATCGATCACCACAATCGGAAGCAATCCGTTCTCACGCTTATAAATCCGTTTCGATGTCTTCAATACCGTATATCGGTGATAACCATCTACGAGGATATAATTATCTTCCTCTTTATTGTAATAACATACACAAGGCATTGTAAAACCGTCTTCCCAGATCGAAAGCTCCAGTAACTTCATTTCGGGAGGAGCTACGACATTCGGGTTATAATCGTTCGCTAATACTTTTTCTACGGGCACTGCTTTCACCTCGTAGACCGGACTTTTATCTACACTCATGATACTATGATTCTATATTGTTCCATAACTTGACTTCTCTTACTCATCTCCTCTTTGGTCGGCGAGAATCCCATGTATTTGCAGGCATGGTCATTCTTGAGGATACAGATACACATACGCTTGTAAGTCGGTATTTCCCTAAATTCCGGAATATCGATATCATCCTGATATTCCATGCGCACCGGCTTCTTGTATGTCTTATAGTTGCTATTGTCCATCACGATAATCGGCACTTTGGCATCAATCAGTTTCTGAATGGTGGAATCACTCAGACAGCCTCCTTTGGTTCGCCAAAAATGTACACTGACAGACAGTTTACGCAGATACCCCTTTCGGGCCCGTTCCGGCAAGGTAGAGAGCAGGAAGTACATAAACTCCCTCCAGGTGTACCCTTCCGGAAGTTTCACCATCTGCCATCCCATAGCGTGCGTGCCTCCATACATACCGGTGAAGTTCACGCCATTCACCCGTCCTATCATCTTCCCCCAAGTGTTAGGGTCAAGCACCCGGTAGAGCGCCAGACTCTCCTGCGCTTCATTGATGAACGGGCTTGCTACCCGTTGACGTTCCAGATTGACTCCGGCACGATAATACAGGTCATACAGTACATTATAGTCCCACTGGAATTTTCCGTTTGCCGTCCACACATCCGTCGTCTTCCAGTCGAAGATGGGATAGGCATTATAGATGTCATTTCCGACCTTTGAAGTCCATCTATACTTATGATACATCTGGAATTTGCGGCTCATATAGATACATCGCCAGCGGTTAAAACTTTCCTGCGTACGGATACCGATCAGACAGCAGGTGCGTACCGCATCCTTTTTCTGATGGAGCCACTGCGCAAAACGCATCTGGAATTCATAATCCCACATGGTCGTATTGTAAAAAGGAAAATCCTCCTTCTTCATGGCCTTCTTAGGCATGGAGCGTACCCAGATATCTTTCTTGTTATCCTCCCAGGGCCGCCAGAAGGACTGGTACATAGATGTACACGTAGATACCCGGAAAGGCACGCACACACGGTATACATCCAGGATGTCCTTGTTCGCCTCCAGTATCCTGTCCACATAGTCGATGGTCATCTTGTATTGAATCTCATAGTCCATGTGAAACACTCCCAAACGTATTTTCAGATTATTCCGCCTGATGTAGTCGATACACATATTCAGCAGAACCCCACTATCCTTTCCTCCCGAGAAAGATACATAAATATTATCAAACTCGTTAAATATTACTTTCAGTCGCTCTTGTGCTAATTCATATACATTTTTTGTTCCTGTGATTGTTTTTTTTCCCATAATTCATCTGTTCATTTTTACATAGCGTGTCCACTTCTTGTCCATAGATGCAAACTCGAATTTCTCAAAAGTTTCCTGATCTTGTATCAGCGTGACAGAGTTAAGCGTCCAACCCGCAGGTATAAATGCCGTGACTACAGAAGATAGCAGAAGCGACAAGATCTCTTTTCGTTTCTCGTCCACCGCAGCTACATAATAATTATTAATGACAGCCTTTTTCCCGCTTTTCTGTTCAACCGGAATAAAGCCTATCACATCTTTGTTATCAATCGCAATGTACCAAACAAAATCTTCGCTTGTCTTGAACGGATAGTTATTATTTGCACGTATTACATCCGGATCCATTACTAGAGGCGCCAAAAGCTGATATAAATGTTTGTCTTTTCCTTTTAATTGTATTACCTGTATCATAGCATTCAAAAATAGACAGACAAAAATAGGTAAAATTTCCTCGTTTCAGCACAAAGCATGCGTAAAAAATTTATTTTTTAGCAATTCCCCCTCTTGTTTCATAATTATTTCCAATTCTCCCACCATCTGATGAGTGCATTAATCCAATCGTATTTTTATGTTCCGACAGCCGATTACTTTATACAAAGCAATATGGTTTCTTCCTTGTCCCTGCAATATTTTCTCAATCCTTCTTTCCCTTTCCAGTAAAGTCTCTTCATTATTTTCCACATGAAACTTTTTATTATACCTATTTCCATTATACTTATAAAAAACAATCCCTTTTTGCTTCCGGAAACGGAAACAAAGACTATTTTTTTCAATTGGGTATAGCCGTAACAGATCGGTAATTCTCTTCACGATTCTATCAAGAAAATTTCGTTACATCACTTGTACCGACCTCAATACAGATCTCAACGATATAGCAGTACGTATGTATCCAACTAACGAAACGGCAAACCTGAATAGCATCAATTATCTGCTGAATGGTATCCAAAAACAGACTCTTCACGGCTCAGCACACCATATCTACAGTTGGGAAATTGCCGTTTACGATTCAGTAAAAAAAACCGGAAGAAAATAAAATCGGCGCACTATCTTTGAACCAAAGAAAAGAAAAAGTATAACTCAAAAAGTACAATTATGAAAAAGTTATCAATCTTATCAATGTTGCTATTATTCATTAGCATGGGAAACATTCAGGCACAAACTGTCAAAGAAGAATCCCGCAAACAAAAAAAAGCTGAACAAGAATTACTCGACCAAATGTTTTTCGATGAAGCTAAACAAGCTATAGAAATGAAAAACTTCATTTTGGAAGCAGATCATGTTATGTTTAAATATGGTACCACAGCTTTCGTTTCTCCCAACACAAATTTTGTAGCGGTAAAAGGTAATAAAGCTGTGGTTCAGGTAGCCTTCAATATTCCGATCAGCGGTCCCAACGGTCTAGGCGGCATTACTGTCAACGGGAATATATCCGGATATAAGCAGACTACCGACAAAAAAGGTAATATATCCGTTTCGATGAACGTAATGGGAGTCGGAATATCAGCACAGGTGAACATCCGCTTGAATAAAGGAAGTAATAACGCATCGGTAGACATAAGTCCGAACTTCAATTCAAACAACTTTTCATTAACAGGAAGTTTACTCCCAATGGCTAAGGCCAATGTATTCAAAGGCAATTCACTCTAAGGTAAAAAATGTGTATTTAGTAAATAAACAAGTTAAAATATTTTAGCTGACTATAGGCATTAAATTAAAAACAACTATGGTTTAACACTTAAAAGAAAGAATATGAAAAAGTATCTGTTTATAGGATTAATGGCAGTACTTGCCACTTCGTGTGAAAAAGATCCGGATTTAAGTAAGCTTGACAATAATTTCACAGTTTACACCAATTATGACAGCAAAACTAATTTCAATGATTTCAAAACTTATTGTTTGCCCGATAGTATTCTACTGATAGGACAGGGAATGAAGGCGGAGTATTGGAAGGATGAGAATGCACAAGAAATTATTAAGCAGGTTGCTGATGAGATGGATACCCGTGGTTATACAAGGGTTAAAGTGATTAAGAATGCTAACATTGGGTTACAGCTCTCTTTCACGCGCCAAACAACCCAAATAATAGGAACCGGCGGATGGTATGGAGGCGGATGGTATAACGGCTGGTGGGGACCCGGTTATTGGGGACCATATTGGAACGACTGGTATTATCCGTATCCTGTAACTTATAGTTATAATACAGGAACATTGATAATGGAAATGGTAAATTTGACAGACCATCCCGAGGATACAAGTCAGAAAGTAAAGTTACCGGTAATCTGGCATTCATACGCAACCGGACTATTATTTGAGAATTCCAAATATAACATGCAACTAACGTTGGATGCGGTCAATCAAGCGTTTGACCAATCTCCTTATATCAAGAAATCCTAAAAAGCAAAATTATGAAAACAATAAAATTTATTCCGAAGAAAAAGTATATTCTGGCATTCATGATATCGGGCCTGTTTTATTTCAGTAGTTATGCACAGGATATCAGCGATAGATTGCATTTTAATGTAGACTGGCAGATGAATGCTCCTCTCAATACGAATTTTGCCGATAAAATCAGTGGTTGGGGTATGAACCTGGAAGGAGGTTATTTCCTTACTCCACACTGGAGCCTGGGGGCTTTCCTTGATTTCCATACAAATCATAAATATGTTCCGCGTCAAACCATAACTGAAGGTACTGCTTCGTTGACTACTGACCGACAAGAGTCGGCTTTCCAGCTACCATTCGGGCTTGCCGCTTCATACAGATTTATCAGCAATGGATGCCTGAAACCTTATGTTGGCACCAAGATAGGAACCATGTATGCCCAAAATACAACATATCTGAATACTATAAGTCTGACAGATAAACCCTGGGGGTTCTATGTCTCTCCAGAAATTGGAGTGAACATTTATCCGTTTTCCCAAAGCCGATTTGGTTTCCATCTGGCTGCATATTATAGTTATGCCACCAACAAAAGCGAGTTGCTGACCGGTTGTCAGGATGGAAATAATAATATTGGATTCCGCTTAGGTGTTTGTTTCTGACATGATCTAGATTCTCTCAAAAAGACAAGAGGAAGTACAAAATGTTATAGTTACTTTTGGCGACCTCTTGTTTTTTTGTTAAATTTGTAATATATAAAGTCTACGTTCAATATGCGGCAAAAGTTCAATTATCTGTTTATTGGTTTGCTATTCTCAGGATTGGCATTTTTCTCATATCTGTTTCTCTTGCTTTATTCCGACTTCACCCCGCAACATCTGGAAGTACTGATTTCTTTCAAGTCATTTATCCTGATACTTGCCGCCTTTAATCTAGTCGGTTTCGGAGTATTAATGATCCACAACTGGCAAAAGCGAAGCTTTCAGTTTCTGGTCAAACGAAAAGAGCGATTGATTATCGATTGCATTCTGACGGCAATTATTCTGTTTTTAATGAATTATCTGGTCTTGTCAATAGTCAAAGCCATATTTGAGGTTCCTGCACCATTCACTCTGAAAGGGTCCGGGCTGAGAATGATAGCCTTAGTCTGGCTGGTAGAAATGGTAATAACCAACCTTACTTTGACTATCAATTTTTACAGGCAGCTAGTTCTTCTGCACGAAAGAACGGAACAAGTCGAAGAGAATTCCATTAAGGCACAGTATGCAGCTTTGCAAAATCAGCTGAATCCTCATTTTCTCTTCAACAGTCTCAATACACTTATATCCGAAATAGAGTATGCTCCCAAAAACGCAATTCTATTTACCCAACGTTTGTCTGATGTATACCGATATATATTACAAAGCCAGCAACAGCGTCTGGTTACTATAGAATCCGAACTCTCTTTCATCGACTCTTATATTTTTCTTCATAAAGTCCGTTTAGGAGACTGCATCCGGATAGAGAATAGAATAGAAGCTGATAATTATGATTTGAAACTCCCCTCATTAACCCTGCAGCTATTGGTAGAAAATGTCATTAAGCATAATATAATTAATATGGATATGCCAATGAATATTTTGATCGATTATGATTCTGAGAATGGAAGAATATTGGTAACCAACAAAATCAGGATAAAGCCCAATGTGGTCAGCACCGGCATGGGATTAAAGAATCTTTCAGCCCGTTACCTCCTGATATGCAATCAGGATATTACCATAGAAAACAATACGAATTATTTTACCGTTAAAATCCCAGTACTGAATGAATAAAATTACAGCAGTCATTATTGAAGACGAAATTCCGGCCGCCCGTCGGTTAAACAATACATTAAATGAGTTACGCCCCGAATGGCAAATTACAGTATTGCCCGGTAGTGTAAAGAAGAGTGTAGAATGGTTTGCGGAAAATCCCCATCCGGATCTTGTTTTTCTCGACATACAATTGACAGACGGCATTTCATTCACATTCATCGAACAGGCACAACCAGAAAGTACTATCATTTTCACCACTGCGTATGATGAATATGCCATTCGGGCATTTACAGTCAACAGTATCGATTATTTACTTAAGCCGATTGATAACATCCGACTGGAAGAAGCAATTGTAAAGTTCGAACATCTGACTACCAAATACCTGAATCAGGGGCAAAAGCCAATTGACTTAATGGAAATTTTACAAAACATCACCCAACCGGGAAAGAAATACCGTACCCGTTTCCTAATCTCAGGCGATGACAAACTTTTTACCTTACAAGTGGAAGACATTGCTTATTTTTATTCAGAAAATAAAATAACCTTTGCCGTAACCAAGCAAAATAGAGAATTTATCATTGACCTTTCTTTAGACAAGCTTATGGAACAACTCGATCCGGATGTTTTTTTCCGAAGCAATCGGCAAACAGTAGTTAGCATCAATGCCATCGTAAAGGTTGAGTCATATTTTCTGGGAAAAGCAATCTTACATGTAAAGCCGCCTTTTAAAGATAAGATAATTGTCAGCCGTGACAAAATAGCTCCTTTAAAACTTTGGCTAAATTATTAAATTTCAGCAGAGTTAATTCTGCATGTCTCAATATTCATATTCCCAATCAATTGCTTTTTCACTCAGTAAGATTAATAAGAAAAGCTCCGATCCCGTTAAGAACCAGAGCTTTTCCTAATTATAAAAATCAAAAGAAGCGGTGCGTACGGGACTCGAACCCGTGACCCCATGCGTGACAGGCATGTATTCTAACCAACTGAACTAACGCACCAAAATTTCCTTTTTAATTCGCATCTCTCTCGATTGCGGATGCAAAGGTAGACATTTTTTTGAAACCTACAATAGCAAGAGTATCTTTTTTCTGAAAAGGTGTGTTTATTAAGAATTATCACGTACATTTGCAAGCATTACTATAAATAGAAAATAGAATGAAAAATACACCAATCGAACGAAATGTGATTGACGAAACGATTAATGAGTTTCAAATTGTCGACTTTTCGAAGGCTACTATCCGTGAAGTGAAAGCGATAGCTTCAAAGGCGGAAGCAGTATCAGGCGTTGAATTTATCAAGATGGAAATGGGTGTTCCGGGACTTCCGGCCTCTGCCGTAGGAGTAAAAGCGGAAATCGAAGCGCTGCAAAACGGAATTGCCAGCCTGTATCCCGATATCAACGGATTGCCGGAACTCAAAAAAGAAGCGTCCGACTTTATCAAAGCATTCATCAATGTAGATTTAAGCCCGGAGGGATGCGTACCCGTTACCGGCTCTATGCAGGGAACATTCGCTTCGTTCCTTACTTGCAGCCAGTGCGATGAAAAGAAAGACACGATCCTGTTTATCGATCCGGGATTTCCCGTACAGAAACAGCAGTTGGTAGTGATGGGACAAAAGTATGAGACATTTGATGTCTACGACTACCGCGGTGACAAGCTGAAAGAAAAGCTGGAAAGCTATCTGAGAAAAGGAAATATATCGGCTATTATCTACTCAAACCCCAATAACCCGAGCTGGATTTGCCTGAAAGACGAAGAGTTGCGCATCATTGGCGAACTTGCCACCCAATATGACGTAATCGTACTGGAAGACCTGGCATACTTTGCAATGGATTTCCGTCAGGATCTGAGCACTCCTTATCAAGCTCCGTTCCAGCCTTCGGTAGCTCACTACACAGATAATTATGTGTTGCTGATTTCCGGTTCCAAAGCCTTCAGCTATGCCGGACAACGTATCGGCGTGAGCTGCATTTCCGATAAGTTGTATCACCGCAGCTATCCCGGACTGACGAAGCGTTATGGCGGGGGAACATTCGGCACGGTCTTCATCCACCGCGTACTCTATGCACTGTCTTCCGGCACAAGCCACTCCGCACAGTATGCGATGGCTGCCATGCTGAAAGCTGCCAATGAAGGTCAATACAACTTCCTCAGCGAAGTGAAGGTATATGGTGACAGAGCGCAGAAGTTAAAAGAGATTTTCCTCCGTCACGGATTCTATCTGGTATATGACAATGACTTGGGCGATCCGATTGCCGACGGATTTTACTTCACCATCGGCTATCCGGGAATGACAAGCGGCGAACTTGCCAAAGAACTGATGTACTATGGAGTGAGCGCCATTTCACTGGTCACCACCGGAAGCCACCAGGAAGGATTACGCGCGTGTACCTCTTTTATTAAAGACCACCAGTACGCACAGCTCGACGAAAGAATGAAGCTGTTTGCCGAACATCACCCGATTGCCTGACAGCCGAATAGCGTATTTATGCCGGAACTGATGTTCATGTCAGATGCGGATATTCATAAAAGCTGCTCTTAAAACAAAAAAAATGGGAAAGTATGGCTATTATTCCATTTCTTTTCTTATATTAGTGGCACGAATATCAATCTGATGGCATGAATATAGACTCTGACATATTTAAAATTCAATCGAATAATGTATTGCCATCACGAGGAAAGATTCTCATCTCCGAACCTTTCCTTCGTGATGCCACATTCGGCAGATCTGTAGTTCTGTTGATCGACCATACCGAAGAAGGCAGCATGGGGCTGATTATCAACAAACAACTGCCGATATTTGTCAACGACATTATCAAAGAATTCAAGTATATCGAAAATATACCTTTATACAAAGGCGGACCTATCGCTACAGATACCCTGTTCTACCTTCATACACTGGCAGACATTCCGGGTGCCATACCTATCAGCAAAGGACTGTATCTGAACGGTGACTTTGATGAGATAAAGAAATACATACTGCAAGGAAACAAAGTAGACCGCTACATCCGCTTCTTCCTGGGATACTCCGGCTGGGAAAGTGAACAACTGAGCACCGAACTCAAAGAGAACACATGGCTCGTCTCCAAAGAAGAGAATGCCTATCTGATGAACGGAGACACCAAGGATATGTGGAAACAAGCCTTGGAGAAACTAGGCAGCAAGTATGAAACCTGGTCACGCTTTCCGCAAGTGCCGACTTTCAATTAATGTCTCTTCGGATTCAGATACTGGAAGATAGCAGCATCTTTGTAACATCCACCGACCTGTAACCAATCCTTCAACAGTCCGCACTGGACGAAACCGCAGGAAGTAAACAGTTTCATACAGACTTCATTGTCCGTAGCCACATGGGCATAAAGTTGAGTCAGCGACAAGAAATCGAAAGCATACTCGCACAGCAACTGCAAAGCGTCCGATGCGTAACCTTGCCGGCGATAGTCTTTATGAACGGCTATGCCGACCTCACCACGAGAGTGGAGAGGAACAAAATCCGTGATATCAATCGTCCCCAATATCCGATGATCGGACTTACTCATTATCATCAGGCGCAACTGCTTGTCGGCAAACACATCACACTGGGAACCCTCTATATATTGCCGGAGCACGTAGCGGGAATAAGGAACGGTAAAATTACTGATATCCCACATGGAAGGGTCATTCTCCATCTCATACATCACATCCATATCTTCCGGCTCTACCGCACGAAGATAGATGCGGTCATTACTTAAAAAAGACTGTTTCATACCGGCTTATTCTTTATTAATATGGAGTTCGTTACGAAGTCTTTTCTCGCTGGGCAGACAGAAAAGGGAAGCGGTCAGCCCGATCAGCATACAGAGATTTCCGGTGTTGCTAAGGGTCAGATAATAGCACAATACGTTGAGGACGATGGCCACTTCGAGCAATCCGAGGCGTACCATGCTCCACTGCACATAACGCTTCAATGCAAGAGGAATCGTCAGGAAGTCTATCTTCTTTTTCAGTACCAGACTGAACAGTTTCAAGGCAAGCGGCACACACAAGGCGGTCAGCAAGATACCTGCCGTCTCCATATAATAGGTGGCCTGTGGGTTATCGACCAAAGCTCCCACAGGAAGAAGGTCGAACTCCCCTGCCCCAAGCAAAAAGGCGGGAAGCACCCAAAAGAAAACATAACTGATATTCAAATTTCTCACTGCGCGTTTTATCTGTTCTTCCATGTTAGTTACGATATTCGTTCAAATAATAAAGTTAGATTATACGGTTCCGGTAAAAAGAGTCCGGTTGACAATACTGCGTCCCAGAGTGATCTCATCAGCATACTCCAGTTCGTCACCAACGGAGATGCCCCGTGCTATTACGCTGAGTTTGACACCCATCTTCTCCAGTTTACGGTAGATGTAGAAGTTGGTGGTATCTCCTTCCATCGTGGTGCTCAAAGCGAGGACGACTTCCTTGATTCCTCCTTCGGATACCCGCTGTACGAGACTTTCTATTTGCAGGTCGCTCGGCCCTACCCCGTCCATTGGCGAGATCACTCCGCCAAGTACGTGGTAAAGTCCCCGATACTGCTGGGTGGCTTCTACCGCCATCACGTCACGGATATTCTCTACCACACAGACAGTAGAGGCGTCACGCTGCGGATTGGCACAAATCTGACAAGTCTCGGTATCAGATATATTATGACATACTTTACAGTACTTTACTTCACGCTTCAGCGTAATGATGGAGTTGCCGAATGCCTCCACAGTAGCCGTGTCCTGCCGGAGCAGATGTAATACAAGCCGCATTGCCGTCTTGCGCCCGATGCCCGGAAGTTTGGAAAATTCGCCTACTGCCTTTTCAAGCAGTACGGAAGGATATTGTTGGTTCATAGATTACGAATGAAATTCTATCTGTTTCGGGCGCAAAGATACGGATTATTGTTTTTAATACAAAGAAAGTATTACCTTTGCAGCCGATATGATGATATTAGTCATTATTATATGCTATTTTGCGGGCTTGTTGTTAATAGCCCACATCACCGGACATAAAGGCGGATCAAATGCAGCGTTCTTTAAAGGAGAAAACAAATCACCCTGGTATATAGTCTCCTTCGGCATGATTGGCGCTACAATTTCCGGCGTGACTTTCGTATCCGTACCGGGCATGGTTCGCGGAATGGACATGACGTATATGCAGACCGTATTCGGATTCTTCTTCGGCTATATGATCGTAGCACACATATTGCTGCCTCTTTACTACAGACTGAATCTGACGAGTATCTACGGATATCTCGGCACACGCATCGGTGTGCATACCTACCGCACCGGCTCTTTCTTCTTCCTGCTCTCCCGTATGCTGGGAACGGCAGCCAAACTGTATCTTGTCTGTCTGATCCTGCATACGCACGTATTTCAGGATATGCACATCCCTTTCTGGGTGATTGCCGTCGGCTCCGTGGCCCTCGTGTGGATATACACCCACAAAAGCGGCATCAAGACAATCGTATGGACGGACACCCTGCAAACATTCTGCCTGATCGCAGCCCTGCTATTCATCATCTACTTCACCATACAGAAGCTGGATATAGGCTTTGACGGCATCGTACAGACCATCCGCCACAGCGAACACAGCCGCATCTTCGTATTCGACGACTGGATGTCCCGCCAGAACTTCTTCAAACAGTTCTTCAGCGGCATCTTTATCGTCATCGTCATGACCGGACTCGATCAGGACATGATGCAGAAGAACCTCTCCTGCCGTAATCTGCACGAAGCCCAAAAGAATATGTACTGCTACGGATTCTCGTTCATCCCGCTGAATTTTCTGTTTCTGTGCCTGGGCATTCTGCTGATTGCATTAGCGGGACAAATGCAACTGGAACTACCGGCCATGAATGACGATATCCTTCCCATGTTTGCCACACAAGGATATCTGGGACAGTCGGTACTGGTTCTTTTCACCATCGGCATCATCGCCGCAGCTTTCAGCAACTCAGACTCCGCGCTGACCGCCATGACCACCAGCGTATGTATAGACCTGCTGAACACGGACAAAGACACGGAAGAAACAGCCCGTCGCAAAAGAAAGAAAGTACACCTGTCCCTCTCCATCCTGCTGGCTTTCTTTATCTGCCTGGTGGAGATGCTGAACAACAAAAGCGTGATTGACGCGATCTACATCATCGCCTCCTACACATACGGGCCTTTGCTGGGCATGTTCGCCTTCGGACTGTTCACCCGGCGCCGGACTAAGGACCGGCTGGTCCCGCTCATCGCCATCGCCTCCCCGGTGCTCTGCTACGCTCTGGACTGGTGGATAAACAAAGAAACCGGATATAAATTTGGCTATGAATTGCTAATGTTGAACGGAAGCCTTACCTTTGCGGGGCTCATGCTGCTGTCCGGAAAAGAGAAAACGGCGAAAACGCCTTGAAAACTGGCGTCCGGAGTTTATAATAAAAAGTAGTGGAGTTTATTATAAACGTGACCATAGTTTATTATAAACGATAAGAGAGTTTATTAGAAGTAGAAAAACAAAGAAATAAATGACAATAAAATGGAAATAACGAGTGCAGAATTTGTGATTAGCAACACGGACGTGAAGAAATGTCCGACAGGAGTATTTCCCGAATACGCCTTCATCGGGCGGTCGAATGTAGGAAAGTCGAGCCTTATCAATATGCTGACTGCCCGCAAAGGACTGGCGATGACCTCCGCCACACCGGGAAAGACAATGCTTATCAACCACTTCCTGATCAACCAAAGCTGGTACCTGGTCGATCTTCCCGGATACGGCTACGCCAGACGCGGACAAAAAGGAAAAGACCAGATACGTACCATCATCGAAGACTACATCCTCGAACGGGAACAGATGACCAACCTGTTTGTACTGATAGACAGTCGCCTGGAACCGCAGAAAATAGACTTGGAATTTATGGAATGGCTGGGCGAAAACGGCATCCCTTTCTCCATCATCTTCACCAAAGCAGACAAACTGAAAGGCGGACGTCTGAAAATGAATATCAACAACTACCTGCGTGAACTGAGCAAGGAATGGGAAGAACTTCCCCCGTATTTCGTATCTTCTTCGGAAAACCGCACAGGACGCACGGAAATCCTCGACTACATAGAAAACATCAGTAAAGAAGTCTATAAAAATAAGTAAACGAAAATGAAAAAGAACATTTTATTTATTGCATGGGTTGCATTATTCTCACTCTTTGCAAGCAACAGTCAGGCACAATCATTAAAGGATCTGCTCAACAAAGACAACATCTCCAAAGTAGTAAATGCCATCACCGGAACACCCGAAACGATAGACATGACAGGCACATGGACTTACAGCGGTTCGGCAGTAGAATTTGAATCGGACAATCTGCTGATGAAAGCAGGAGGAGCCGCAGCCGCCACGATGGCAGAAAACAAATTGAACGAGCAATTGAGTAAAGTGGGCATCAAAGAAGGACAAATGAGCTTCACGTTCAACGCCGACAGTACTTTCACCAGCACCGTCGGAAAAAAGAAACTGAACGGCACTTATTCATACAATGCTTCCACCAAACAGGTAGACTTAAAGTACTTGAAACTACTGAACCTGCACGCGAAAGTGAACTGCACTTCCAACTCTATGGATTTATTGTTCAACTCTGACAAGCTGCTTAAATTAATGACATTCCTCGGCAGCAAGACAAACAGCACAGCACTGAAAACTGTCAGCTCACTGGCTGAAAACTACGACGGGATGATGCTGGGATTCGGGTTGAAGAAATAGTGTTTTATTTGCAAAACCAAAAGCTCTGAAACGCCTTCTGACAGGGCTCGAAAACCGAATCCTAACCGAAAGGGAAACCGAACCTTAACCAGTAGAGAAGAGTAGAGTATATAATTCTATTCTAAAGAAATAGAATTACTAAGAAAGAGAAGAAAGAATTTCGCCGCTGCCGATTCACTTTCAGAACAGAAATGAATCAGACCAGTTCATCTTTGATTCGATGTTCTTTCTGTTCTTTACGTTGTTGAATGCGTTTGTACAACTTAACAATAAATGCTATAAAGTAATTCAACTCATAAAAGGGAGTCATATGATAGAAATCAAGTTTTGTTTTCATAATAGCTGGATTTTATGGGTTTGTTCCAAATATAGTAATTTTTTATGCGATAAACAAAAAATATGAGTATTCATTAGCGTGTTGAAATGAATTAATTTAGCGAACAGAGATCGGCAGTATTCACCTCGGTGCTCACTTCTGCTCGTCTCGGTGCTCAGCGTTTTTCGCCTCGCTGCTTACTCTCATTCAGCTCGGCGCTCAGTGTTCCCCACCTCGGTGGTCAGGATTGCCAAGCCCAAGGACGATGATAAACAGAAGTTATTTTATTCCCTTTTTCGATAAAATTAACTCTGCCGACGGGATAATTTCAGGGAAAAGCGTTACCTTTGGCGTTTGTAATCAATAAAAAGAAGGAAAAATGAAAAAGATACTTTTTTTAATGACCTTGTTAGTGGTAGGAGTAAGTTTCGCTTTTGCCCAGACTAACGCTGATATCAAGTTTGACAAAACAACACACGACTTTGGAAAATTCTCAGAAAACAGTCCGGTAGTAAGCTGCGTATTCACTTTCACTAATATCGGTGATGCTCCTTTAGTAATTCATCAGGCGGTAGCGTCTTGCGGATGCACAGTGCCCGAATATACCAAAGAACCGATCCAGCCGGGAAAGAAAGGTACAATCAAAGTAACTTACAACGGAACAGGTAAATATCCGGGACACTTCAAAAAGTCGATTACCCTGCGTACCAACGCAAAAACCGAAATGGTACGCCTCTATATCGAAGGCGATATGACCCCGAAAGACGAGAAGTAAGAAAAAATAGACATAACGTAAAGGAGAATCTTTCGATTCTCCTTTTTTTTTGTTTACTTTGAAGTCCATTAAGCATAAACTACTAAAAATATAATATGAAACAAGAAGAAGACAAATTCACCGGACTACCCGAGAACGCGTTCAGAGAGTTAAAAGCAGGAGAAGTGTACAATCCCCTGATGAGTCCTTCCAAAAATTATCCGGAAGTAAACTTCTGGTCAGTAACATGGGGTATCGCCATGGCCATCCTTTTCTCGGCAGCCGCCGCCTATCTGGGGCTGAAAGTGGGACAAGTATTCGAAGCCGCTATTCCGATAGCCATCATTGCCGTAGGAGTCTCCGGTGCAGCCAAAAGAAAAAATGCGTTAGGAGAAAATGTAATTATCCAGTCTATCGGAGCGTGTTCCGGTGTAATCGTTGCCGGAGCCATCTTTACCCTCCCCGCCCTTTATATCCTTCAAGTCAAATATCCTGAGATGACAGTCAGCTTTATGCAGGTATTTATCAGCTCGCTGCTGGGTGGCGTACTGGGTATCCTGTTTCTGATTCCTTTCCGCAAATATTTCGTCAGCGATATGCACGGCAAATATCCTTTCCCCGAAGCAACCGCTACCACACAGGTGCTGGTGTCCGGAGAAAAGAGCGGCAGCCAGGCCAAACCGCTGTTGATGGCGGGAATGATCGGTGGATTGTATGACTTCATCGTGGCCACTTTCGGCTGGTGGAACGAGAACTTCACCACCCGCGTATGCGGAGCCGGAGAAATGCTGGCTGAGAAAGCGAAACTGGTATTCAAAGTAAATACGGGAGCTGCCGTACTCGGTCTGGGCTATATCGTCGGACTGAAATATGCTTCCATCATCTGTGCCGGATCACTGGCAGTATGGTGGATCATCATTCCGGGAATGTCCGCCATCTGGGGAGACAGCGTGCTGAACGCATGGAACCCCGAAATCACTTCTACGGTAGGCATGATGAGCCCCGAAGAAATCTTCAAGTATTACGCCAAGAGCATCGGTATCGGCGGTATTGCCATGGCAGGTGTCATCGGTATTATCCGTTCGTGGGGAATCATCAAGAGTGCCGTCGGACTGGCTGCCAAAGAAATGGGCGGTAAAGGCAATGTAGAAAAGAATATCGTGCGTACACAGCGTGATCTTTCGATGAAAATCATCGCTATCGGCTCTATCCTTACGCTGATTCTGATCGTGCTGTTCTTCTACTTCGATATCATGCAGGGAAATATCGTCCATACGCTGGTAGCGATTGCGCTGGTAGCAGGCATTTCCTTCCTGTTCACAACGGTAGCTGCCAATGCGATTGCCATTGTAGGCACCAATCCGGTATCGGGAATGACATTGATGACACTGATTCTGGCTTCCGTAGTGATGGTAGCTGTCGGACTGAAAGGTCCTTCGGGCATGGTGGCCGCACTTGTGATGGGTGGCGTAGTATGTACGGCACTGTCTATGGCGGGCGGTTTCATCACCGACTTGAAGATCGGTTACTGGCTGGGTAGTACGCCTGCCAAACAGGAAACATGGAAATTCTTGGGAACCATCGTTTCTGCTGCTACAGTAGGCGGTGTAATGATTATACTGAACAAGACATACGGCTTCACCAGCGGCGCACTGGCTGCACCACAGGCCAATGCGATGGCTGCCGTTATCGAACCGCTGATGAGCGGCGTAGGTGCCCCCTGGCTGCTGTATGGCATCGGTGCAATCCTTGCTATCGTGCTGACATTCTTCAAGATTCCCGCACTGGCCTTTGCGCTGGGTATGTTTATTCCGTTGGAGCTGAATGTGCCGCTGGTAGTAGGCGGTGCCGTCAACTGGTATGTAACAAGCCGCAGCAAGGATACGGCACTCAATACGGAAAGAGGTGAAAAAGGTACGTTGCTGGCATCCGGTTTCATTGCCGGAGGCGCATTGATGGGAGTAGTGAGCGCGGCAATGCGTTTCGGCGGTATCAATCTGGTCAACGAAGCCTGGCTGAACAATACCTGGTCGGAAGTGTTAGCATTAGGAGCTTACGCTTTATTGATCCTCTACTTTATCAAGGCTTCCATGAAAGTAAAATAAGATGAGGAAACTGTTATCTGTTATAGTATCACTTATGACTGCAATGACATTTGCACAACAGCCCGTCGAGCTACCTTTGTGGCTCGACGGTGCTCCCAACTCCAACGGACTGACCGGCGGGGAAAAGGAAGTGTCACCCCACAGAATCAGCAATGTCACCGACCCCACCATAACCGTTTACCGTGCACCGCAGCCGAACGGAATGGCTGTCATCATGTGTCCCGGAGGTGGCTACAGCCGCCTCGCCATGGATCATGAAGGGCACGATATGGCATCCTGGTTCTGCGGACAGGGCATCACTTACGTTGTATTAAAGTACCGGATGCCGAACGGTCATTGCGAAGTCCCTTTGTCGGATGCGGAAAGAGCAATTCGCATCGTACGCGAGCATGCTGGAGAATGGAATATCCATCCCCGCAAAATAGGAATCATGGGAGCATCCGCCGGAGGACATCTCGCCTCTACCCTTGCCACCCATTACAGTGCGGCATCGCGTCCCGACTTTCAGATTCTGCTTTATCCGGTGGTCACCATGACGCAAAGTACTCATGGCGGTTCGAGAAAAGAGCTTCTGGGCGGAAATCCGACCGCAGAACAAAAGGTACTCTTCTCCAACGAACTGCAAGTGACATCCGATACTCCGCAAGCCTTTATTGTCCTGTCTTCTGATGACGGTGCCGTGCCTCCTTCCAACGGAGTGAACTATTATCTCGCTTTACAGAAAAACAATGTTCCCGCATCGCTTCATGTCTACCCTACCGGCGGACATGGCTGGGGATTTCGGGACAACTTCAAGTATAAGCAACAATGGACACAGGAACTCGAAAAGTGGTTGCGTGAGGGTGTCGTATTTCCGAAGGAGACAGCACCGATGTTGAGAATCGGAAAGACGTACCTTGGAACAAAGTATGTAGCCAACACACTGGATCAGGGAACGGAAGAAAAGTTAGTCATCCTGCCCCAAACGGTAGATTGCCTTACTTTCGTCGAATATACGCTGGCTCAGGCGATGGGGTCTTCTTTTGCCGATAATCTGCAAAAGATACGTTATCGGGACGGTGTGATCGACGGATACACTTCGCGGTTGCACTATACCTCCGACTGGATTGAGAACGGTGTCCGCCAAGGATTTCTGGAAGACGTTACTGCACAAAACAGTACGCAGACCACCAAACTGTCTCTCTCCTATATGTCCACCCATCCCAAACAGTACAGGCAACTGGCGGATTCGCCGGAAAACGTGAAACGGATGGCCGAGCATGAGAAGGCATTGTCCGGGAAAAAGGTACACTGGCTACCTAAAGGAAAACTCCCCGACGCAGGACTTCCGTGGATCATGGACGGTGATATCATCGCCATCACCACGAATCTTCCGGGACTGGATGTAGCTCATGTAGGGATGGCCGAATATATAAACGGAAAGTTGCATTTGCTTCACGCCTCTTCTACGCTTGGCAAGGTTGTTGTCAGCGAAGAGCCTCTCAGCCAAATGCTTCGCAATAATAAATCATGGAGCGGCATACGTGTCGTCCGGATGTCTCACCCTTAAAACAAATGATTATGAAACGAGTAAAACATTTACTTCTCGCGTCGTGTCTGTTGCCTACTTTTTTGGGGGCACAGGGAGTGGCAAGCGCCTCTTTTCTGGAGATTACTCCGGATGCCCAATCGGCAGGTATGGCCGGCACAGGACTGGCTATCACTGACAATGGAAGCACGGCTATCTTTCATAACGCTTCCACCATCGCTTTCTCGCAGGATGTAATGGGTGCCAGCTACTCATACGCTGACATAAATAAAGACTTTGGAATGCATAGCGCATCCCTTTTCTACCGCATCGGACGGGAAGGGAAACACGGATTTAGTGTAGGACTCCGTCACTACAAGGATGCCGATTTTCATTGGCAGGACGGTGCGGAGGATCATGCCCGCGCATGGAACGTGGAAGCCGCATACTTCAGAAATGTAGCCAAGAACCTGTCCCTTTCATTAACACTCAGATATCTGCAGGCAAAAGCCTATAAGGATGCGGACAGCAAAGGGTCAGTCTCCGTGGACCTCGGTGCCAGCTACCATCGCAGCATGGGTATTCTGGACGAAATGGCTTCATGGACAATCGGATTTCAAGCTGCCAACCTGGGCAGCAAGCTGGACGGACAGAAACTGCCTGCCCGACTGGGACTGGGTGGTGCCATCGACCTGCCGTTCAGTATGGACAACCGCTTGCAGGTGGCTCTTGACTTCAATTACCTGCTCCCGTCCGAGTACCGCCATCTTCAAGCCGGCATCGGAGCGGAATATAATTTCCTGAAATATGGAATTATCCGCGGAGGATACCACTTCGGGGATAACGACAAAGGAACAGGCAACTACGGTACACTGGGCTGCGGAATCAACTTCTGGCCGATTCGCGCGGATTTCTCTTATGCACTGGCTGATAAAGACTGTTTCATGCATAAGACATGGCAGCTCGGCATTGGAATCGTTTTCTAGGCTTTTCCTTCGGGCAGTCCGCTAAGTTTTATCATTGAGCAGAGTCTGCCGGGTTCTTTCATTGAGCAATCTGCTGAGTTTTTTCGTTCAGCAGTCTGCCAAGCTCGCATTCAAGGCGTTGCTTCACTTCGTCCATAGGCACTTCGTGCTTCAGTTCCTGACGAAGAGAAGTGACGCCTTTATCTATAAAGCCACAAGGATGAATATAGCTGAAATAGCGTAAATCCGTATTCACATTCAAGGCCAGTCCGTGCATGGTGACGTAGTGGCTGCTTCTCACCCCGATCGCACAAATCTTACGGGCACGGGGCGTACTCCCTTCCAGCCAGACACCTGTTGCCTTTTCAAGCCGTCCTGCTTCAATGCCATAGAAGGCACAGACACATATCACAGCCTCTTCGAGCAGGTGCACATATTCCTTTAGCCCCAGATGAAACTCTTCCAGATTCAAGATCGGATAACAGACTAGCTGTCCGGGACCGTGATACGTGATATCCCCTCCCCGATCTATATGGAAAAGGGTAGCCTGAATGGCTTTCAGCTGATCGTCATTCAACAGCATATTATTTTCTTTTCCGCTACGTCCCAAAGTATAGACGTGCGGATGTTCGCACATAATAATACGGTTTTCATACGCTTCTCCCTGCGCTTTTGCGCGGACAAGGGTATCAAACCATTCCGTCTGCCGCTGCCATGCCTCGGCGTACGGAATCAAATTCCAGTCTACTAATACAGTTTTCATGAGGACAAAAGTAAGAAATAAAAAGAAAAATCGTACATTTGTAGTTCGAATATAACAAGCACTCTAAACCAAAGATAACAAACACTCTTATGAAAATGGAAGTTCCACAAGTCGATTTGCCCCTGGAGGTGTTAGCATGGACCAAAGTAACTGAAGATATTCTGAACATCTACAAGCAATCGTGCCGGCTACAGGCGTGTATTTTCGCCATCTGTACGGAAGGCACAATGAAAGTCTCCATCAATCTGCTGGAATATGAGGTTCACCCGAATGATCTGATTACATTACTTCCCGGAACAATCATACAGTTCCGTGAGAAAGCGGAAAAGGTAAGTCTTTGTTTTGCCGGATTCTCTGCGAAATGTATCGGACATATCAACTTGCTGACCACTATCGGGAACGCTTATCCCAAGCTGATAGAACAGCCGATCATCCCTCTTTCCGAGAATATCGCCGACTATCTGAAGGAATATTTTGCCTTGTTGTCTCATGCCAGTTGTGACGAGTCTTTCAAGATGGACTCCAAATTGGCGGCCTTATCACTCCAGACTATTCTGACAAGCATCCAGCTGATGTACCGGAATTATTCGGGAAACAATCATTCGAACCGTAAGAAAGAGATTTGCCGGAAGTTGATTCAACTGATCACTGAACACTACAAAGACCAGCGTTGTGCACAGTTCTATGCCGATCAACTGGGAATCTCTCTGCAACATCTGAGCACCACCGTAAAACAAGTGACGGGGAAAAGTGTATTGGATACTATTGCTTATATTGTCATTATTGATGCCAAAGCGCAGCTAAAGGGTACGGATATGACTATTCAGGAGATAGCTTATTCGCTGAATTTCCCGAATCCCTCTTTCTTCTGCAAGTTCTTCAGACGGCATGTAGGGATGTCACCGCTGGAATTTAGAAATAGTTGAGGTCTGTAAATCAAAGGCTATATCATGGATGGAAGCTACATATAACCAATCTTCATTATGATGTTATTTAGGCACGAATTACGCGAATTACACAGTTCTAAAGGTTTAAAATCCGTGTTAATCCGCGTAATCCATGCCTAATTTAAAGTTATAAAGGAGCTTTACCACGCTCCCTTTCGATGTTTAAATCTTCCTTCTTCCCAAACTCAACGAATTGAGCACTACACTCACACTGGAGAATGCCATGGCGGCACTTGCCAGCATCGGATTCAGCAACAATCCGTTTATAGGGAACAATACTCCGGCAGCGATAGGAATACCGATCAGGTTGTAGATAAATGCCCAGAAAAGGTTTTGATGAATCAGTCGTACAGTCTGCCTGGACAGTTCGAAGGCTTTGGGGAGTAACAGCAAGTCGGACGTCATCAGCGTCACCATAGCGACATCCATAGCAATATCCGTACCCTTTCCCATAGCAATGCTGACGTCAGCCAACGCCAGTGCCTGTGAGTCATTGATACCATCGCCCACCATTGCCACTTTCTTTCCCTGCATTTGCAGCTCACGCACAAATTCGGCTTTATCGTCCGGCAAGGCATCTGCCACAAATCGCTCGATACCCAGACGGGAAGAGACTGCCAGAGCCGTCCGCTGACCGTCACCGGTAAGCATACAGATATCAATGCCCTGACGTTTCAGTTCTTTCACTGCCTCGGCAGAAGTAGCCTTGATCGGGTCGGAAACGGCAATGATAGCCAAAAGTTCATTCTCACGTCCGAAGTATATGATTCCGTTTCCGTCTGATTCGTAGTGTACCAGCATTTCAGCCATGACATCGCTTACTGTAGCGCTGAAATCTTTCAGAAGTTTATGGCTGCCCACCCAGTAAGTCTTACCTTGATAAGACACCTTTATACCTTTGCCTGTGATGCTTTCAAAACTGCTCAAAGGAGCGGGAGTTATCTTTTCCTCGTCTTGGAGTACGGCTACAATCGCGCCTGCCAACGGGTGTTCCGATTTCAGCTCGGCAGCAAGAAGTACATCTTTGAAGTGTTCTTCCTGCGGCTGTGCCCACAACCATCCGGTAGCGGTAGGATGTCCTTCGGTCAAAGTACCGGTTTTATCCAGTACCACCACATCTACCTTACGCATCTGCTCCAGAGCGACGGCGTCTTTTATCAGAATATGCTGTCCGGCAGCTTTACCGATTCCCACCATCAGCGCAGTAGGTGTGGCAAGTCCCAGAGCACAGGGACAGGCTATGACCAGAACGGATACAGCAGAAAGAATACCATAAGAAATATACTCACTGCCACCGATAGCTACCCACAGCACAAACGTCAGAATGGCAATTCCCAACACGACAGGAACGAAGATGCCTGTAATACGGTCTACGATACGCTGCACAGGAGCTTTGCTGCCTTGTGCTTCCTGCACCATGTGAATGATGCGTGCCAGCACAGTATCACTTCCCACCTGAGAAGCACGAATGATGAAGGAACCGCGCTGATTGATTGTTCCGGCAAGGACCTTATCGCCCTTTTTCTTCTCTACCGGAATCGGCTCACCGCTAATCATACTTTCATCCACATACGAATCGCCCTCCGAAAGCTGACCATCCACGGGAATCTGTTCGCCGGGACGGACTACCACCATATCGCCTACCTGCAACAGGTCTATTTGTATCTCTTCCTCTACCCCACCACGCAATACACGTGCCACTTTGGGCTGCATTCCCATCAGTTTGCGAATGGCATCCGAGGTATTTCCTTTGGCGCGTTCCTCCATCATCTTTCCGGTCAGAACGAAGGCAATGATCACTGCGGAAGCTTCGTAATAGACGTGCGGTTCCAGTCCGCGATCTGTCCAGAACTGCGGAAAGAAAGTGTTGAACAAACTGAAAAGGAAGGCTATCGAGGTACTCAACGCAACCAGCGTATCCATATTGCTACGACCGATCTTCGCCTGTTTCCATGCCCCCGTGAAGAAACTCCCTCCGAAGAGCACCATTACCGGAATAGCAAGCAACATTTGTATCTCGTTAGAGTATGGCATATGCATTAATAACATTGAAAAGATAAGCAACGGCACTACAAATATCCACGCACCGATCACTTTCCGTTTCAGACGAAGGTAGCGCTTATGCTGTTCTTCTTCCCGACGTTCTTCTTTATTCGCTTCTTCTACTATCAGATCATAACCGGCAGCAAGTACCGCTGCACGGATTTCTCCGGGGGTGAGCTTGTCGTCCTCATAAGAAATCGTCAATGTATTTGAAGCAAAGTTGACGGAAGCATCAACGACTCCCGGCAACTTTTTCACTGTCTTTTCTACATTGTTAGCGCATCCCGCACAATGCATATTAAGCACGGGAAACGCTTTTTTTGCTATATTACCCATATAATCCTTTACTCTTTAATTAATTAGTATTTATAAAACAAGCAAATACGGGTATTTGTTCGATTACTTCTTATCGGCCTTCTTATCCTCTTTCTTAGATTCTTGTTTGCCATCTTTCTTGCCGTCCTGCTTGGTTTCCTTCACAAACTCGGCCTCATAATTGAACTTCTTGAATCCTGCCTGCAACTTCTTCACATCTGTCTTTTCGGCATCGTAGGCGATGGACACGGTTTTGTTCTTCAGTTCGGTGGAAAGTTCCTTCACGCCTTTCTCGAAGCGCATGTTATTTTTCACTTTCTTCTCGCAGTTCTCGCAGTGCATCTGAGAGACTTTGAATACTACTACACGGATATCCTTTGCCAACACGGCTGCTACGCTCAAAAGAGCCACCACGCAAGTGGCCATCCATCTTTTTATTCTCATTTTTCTTATTCGTTTAATGGTTATTATTCATTTCTTGCCAGATTGAAACGTATTCCGATATAGGCTTTTGCCCCGTGCACAGGTCCCCATATCATCGTTGAGTCGAAGTTTCCTCCCCACGGGTTTGCTGCGTCAATGATCGGATTCTTCTGTTTGAAGTTTGTCAGGTTCTCCCCTCCTATGTAGACAGACCAGCGGCGGAAATAGCGGGTAATCTGGGCACTCAGTTGCTCGAAGCTGCCATAGCGGCGCTCCCAAGATAGCTGACCGTCTGCCAACTCATAAGGGGAAGGCATTCTTCCTCCGCCATTGAGCTGAAGCGTAGCATCAAACTGCCATATTCCGAGTGGAGTCTGGTACGAAGCGGTCAGCAGTCCTTTGTATTTGCTGGTCAACGGTTTCTCCATCCGTTGGCCTTTGTAGGTGGTCTGAGCATCCGTCAGACGGTAAGCTCCCGTCAAGGTAAATCCTTTAAAGAAAGGATAGCTTGCCTCTACTTGGAATACATGCGAATAGGAACGCCCGTCCAGATTGTAAAAGGCTACTTCGTGAGGATTACTGTCCATATCCACTACGACTTGCTTCAGGAAGTCTGTGTAATAATATTCGGCATTGATATTCAGCGTTTTGCCAAATACAGGTACGTAGGTAGATACACTGGCACCATAGTTCCATGCTTCTTCCATGTCCAGTCCTTTCGCTATTTCGACCTTTCGGCTACTGGAAAGCAGGTAGTTATTTTCTGCCAGTACATGATTCGTACGATAACCTTTTCCGGCAGAGAGGCGGAAGTGTACGTACTCATTCGGATTGTATTTAAGATGTGCACGGGGAGTCACAAAGAAACCGTGCTCATTGCTATAGTCACCACGCAGACCTGCCATCAGCATCCACTGATCATTCAGATTCAGCGTGTATTGCGCATAGGCTCCGGGAACCGCTTCTTTGGCAAAAGCCTTGATGAGCGGCAATTCCGTTTGATTCTCCAACCGATAATGCTGGTCATAAGCGTCATAGTTGAAACTCAGCCCCGCCGAGAAACTGTTCTGCTTATTAAACTCTGTTTCAAACATCAAAGAGGCATACACATTTGTCTGGTCTACATTGTATAGTTTTCGTCCGTACATGGCATCCTGATTGTGCCAACTGGCAGAAAGAATCAGTGCCAGATTCGTATTCTTCTCCTTATTAAATATATAAGCATTCTTGGTGAAAAGTTCGTAACGTTCGGTATCGATTCCTACTTTATAAAGATCACCCGTCTGCATATCCGTATGATGTGCCTGCCCGCTAGTGCGACTTTCGGAAAGAGCCTTGAAGCCTGCCTGAAAGACATAATGATCTCCCATATAGGCCCATCGGTTCCACACGTTATACTGCTCTACTTGGGGGATATCCACGAAGCCGTCATCATTGCCGTCGTGCGCTTTGGTTTCGTTTTCATAATGCGCCAGTAAAGAGGTACTCCAACGTTTTGACAACTTTAAGGTGGCGTCCGCATTCGCCTCATACCGGTTGGTACTGCTTGCGAAAAGATTGGCAGATACCCAATCGGCCTCCGGCAACTGCGGCTTTTTGAACTCTACATTAATCTGGCCCGTGATGGCTTCGTAACCATTCTTCACTGATGAGATTCCTTTGGAAACCTGTATGCTTTGCATCCACGGACCGGGGACATATCCCAGACCATAAGGAGATGCCGCACCGCGATAGTTCGGGATATTCTCCGTGAGCATCTGTACATAAGTTCCGGACAATCCGAGCAGTTTGATCTGCTTGGCTCCCGTTGCCGCATCCGAATAGCTCACGTCCACCGAAGGGTTGGTCACGAAACTTTCTCCCAAATTACAGCAGGCAGCCCTGCTCAATTCGGCACTGCTTATCATCTCTTCGTTCATCACGCTGCTGCGCAACTTCATCGTTCCCATTCTGCGGCTGACTACATTCACTTCGTTCAGTTCTACACCTTCCCGAAGGGTAATGTCCAGTTCCTGATTCTTCTTGCTGACATGAATCGTGTCATTCTGAAAACCGATAAAACTGATTACCAGCATGTGACTCTTCGAAGGTTTGGAGATAGAAAAGCTGCCATCTTCCTTGGTAGTTACACCCTGATCCGTATTCACCCAGAATACATTAGCACCCGGAACAGGCTCTCCGGTATTATCTTTGACTATTCCCCGCACCTGCGCTTGTGTCGTAACTGCAAGTAATGAGAACAGTCCCATTATTATATATTTCATTCTTTCTTGGACTTAGTTTTGCGATACAAAATTAATTCATTTCTCTTGCAACTGAGTTGCATTCATTCTCCTTGTTTTCATACCCTGCAAAGGCTGAAAACAAAGTACAATCGGACAAAAAAGATGAAATAACAGCTAAATCAGAAAAACGGAATGTAACGCCAGCTTCTGCCTCGGACAGGGAGATGGCGGAGAAGGAAGACTGGAAAAGTCCACCGTCCGGTCTATAGAAGTGAAAGCAAATAGCTGACAATACTGTTCGCAGAAAAGTGTTATCACCGGAACGGAAACTGTCAGTTCGGAAATATGCTTCATCAAATCGGGCTTATAGATAGTTGCCGTACAGCCCTTTTCTCTGCAATCTTTCTTTGAATCGCAAGTATGAGACTTCTTACATTTGGGACAGCCATCGGCACAACAGCCCTGCACAGTCTCACAACGGGAACAGCAATAATGAACAATAGATACTCCCGCCCCTGAATAGATAATCAGGAGAGAAAGGATCACTGCTGTTATGTAGGCTAGTCTCTTCATTTCGGGAGACAAAGATAAGGTATTCCGGCAACAATATCAAATTAAATAATTCTCCATTTTTATTCATACTACTGATATTATCCGTATATTTGACCACATATTAGTTCTTTTAAATACATCATGTCATGGAATATCATCGTATATCTTTCATCCACAACGATACAGAGTATTCGTTCATTAAAGCTATAAACGGGAACTTAACAGGATACGCTTTAATGTCAGCTTGCCGGATAGAAGTCGTCAATTATATGAAAGAAAATAACTTGAAAGGCAGCTATATACTAACCGGAATGTCAAAGGCTTAATCACATGAAAGCTAAAAGAGAGCAGATATTAATCAGAACTTCCTGGATAAGTACTATTGGTAATGCCATACTTTCCACATCAAAAATCATCGTAGGTTTATGGGCCGGCAGTCTTGCCGTGCTAGGCGACGGTATTGATTCGGCAACGGATGTGATCATCTCCATTGTCATGATTTTCACAGCACGCATTATCAGCCAGCCGCCTTCCAAGAAGTACGTATTCGGCTATGAGAAAGCCGAAGGGATTGCGACTAAAATTCTTTCGCTTGTGATATTCTATGCAGGGGTGCAAATGTTGATATCATCTATCGGAAGTATCTTTTCCGAAGAAGCAAAAGAAATTCCGTCAGCCATTGCTATATACGTCACGATCTTTTCGATTATCGGCAAACTTCTCCTGGCTTTATATCAGTACAAACAAGGGAAAAAGATAGATAGCTCCATGCTGACGGCCAATGCCATCAATATGCGCAATGATGTTATCATTTCCTCCGGTGTGCTGCTGGGACTGATATTCACGTTCATATTCAAACTGCCTATACTCGACTCCATCACAGGACTAATCATCAGCCTCTTTATCATAAAATCTTCGATTGGCATTTTCATCGATTCGAATGTGGAATTGATGGATGGCGTCAAAGATGTCAATGTGTACAATAAGATATTCGAAGCAGTAGAAACAGTTCCCGGTGCGAGCAACCCACACCGGGTAAGATCAAGAATGATCGGGAATCTTTATATGATTACCCTCGATATCGAGGTAAATCCGCAGATAACCATCACACAGGCCCATCAGATAGCCGACGCTGTGGAGAAAAGCATAAAAAGCTCTATAGACAATGTCTATGATATCTTAGTACACGTGGAACCTGCCGGCGAATGTCAGACAGACGAGAAATTTGGTATTGACAAGGGTATGGTGAATTGACGGAAGGCGTTAAGGAGCAAGTATATGCTCCCCCGAAGCTGTTATGATTACTCCACCACAATCACTGACCACCGTCTCGTGCTTTCCATCCGGAGTGACTATGATGGAACCAGTCTGTATGATATGCTTTCCGTCCGTCGTCACACGTATGCGGGCGCTTGTTTCCTCTTTTTCTTTCTTTTCCTTCTTTGCAGATTCCTCCTCTTCCTTATCCTCTATGGCTCTGTTCCGGTCCATACAGCCATTGGTATGATAACTTTTCATCTTAGTCACCCGGTCATCAACGAACCAGATATTAACGACTCCTGCAATACTTGACTCGGAAGTACGAAATTCCAGCATCTCACTCTCTTCGTCAAAACTTCGATAGCTCGGTTTACCCATAATAGCTATTACTTCTTTTGAAGACATCCCACGTTGGATAATACTCAAATTCTCATAAGTAATTCTGCTTGCATAACAACTGCTGAGCAATATCACCAGCAGCAAAGACATAAGGATCTGACTCTTTTTCATAATAGGTATAGTTTAGTAGTTTTTTTGAATACCCCAAATGTAGTATGAGAAAATTCCCTTCGCAAAGACTTCTTCCTACTTGCAAATAGGGATTTCCCTATCTATGAAAAACGACAGGTATAACCTATGACTACTAACATTTCTTCTCTCAACTATCCTATTGGCTTATCTATCATACCGTCCGCCACAGAGAATCAATGACTGCATACCTTACTGATATCGACCGTAAATTCCTCACCGGCAGGCATGAACTTCCCTTTTCGTTTAAGAAATCCGATCAGTTCATCCACTTCCATATTATCTGCCGAACAAGTATAAAAACGCTGATGTTCGCCAAACTTCTCTACAATTGCAGCCCTCAGAGATGCCTCAGTATAACTATTTCCCTCCATCATGTGAAGGACTTCGTGTGCATGTAACTGTTCCATAATCTATTTTTTCTGCAAAGATAAGTACGGCGTACAGATTAAAACTGTAACATATGATACAGAAGCAAGAAAAAAAGAATCATTAACAATGGCATCCCCTATATACATTGCCGAAGAAAGTAGCTGAATATTTTTCCTTTTTTATTCGCAGTATTCGGTAATTTCATTTATATTTGTCGATAGTGATAGATATGATCAATGTTGAATTTATAGAAAAAACGAGTATGAAAAAACAATATGTCAGTCTGCTTGCGGTTATACTTTCGGTAAGTGGCTTTTTGTTTTCTTGTCATGACAAGATGAACAAAAACACAGGAGCATTACAATTCGATAGCATACAGGTTAACGAGACGGCACACCTCTTTAATGACACCGCCAAACCCGCGTGCAATATTATCATCAACTTCGCCTATCCCGTCAAGTCATCGGACGAGATGCTGAAAGACAGTCTGAACGCTTACTTCATCTCCGTCTGCTTCGGAGACAAATATATCGGCGAAAAGCCAGAAGCGGTAGTGAAGCAATACGCCAAGAATTACATTGACGAGTATCGCCACGACCAAGAGCCGATGTACGCCGAAGACGAAAAGAATAAAGAAAGCGATGCAGTGGTAGGCGCATGGTACTCCTATTACAAGAGCATCGAAAGCCACGTGCAACTTTATGAGAAAGACCTGCTAGTATATCGCGTTGACTACAACGAATATACCGGAGGCGCACACGGTATGTATATGTCGACTTTCCTGAACATGGATCTTACTCTGATGCGTCCGCTCCGCCTCGATGATATTTTTGTAGGCGACTTCCAGGAAGCCCTGACGGATCTGATCTGGAACCAACTGATGGCTGACAACAAAGTAACTACTCACGAAGCGCTGGAAGACATGGGATATGCTTCGACCGGAGACATCGCCCCGACAGAGAACTTCTATCTGAGTAAAGAAGGTATCACCTTCTACTATAATATATACGACATCACACCGTACTCGATGGGACCTGTCAAAGTTACCATTCCATACTCTATGATGGAACATCTGCTGGGCAGCAACCCAATTCTTGGAGACCTGAAAGATTAAACAGCTATTAAAAGATTGAACACCAATGAATATCCTGTTGTTATTGCCCCGTGTGATGCAGAAGGATATTCATTTCACTTATAAATCAAAATTCACCATTCAAAATACTTAAAGTGGAAATCATACTGAAATATTTTCCGGATCTGACGGAAGAGCAGCGTAAACAATTCGCCGCTCTATACGACCTCTACATCGACTGGAATGCGAAAATCAACGTTATCTCCCGCAAAGACATCGAAAATCTGTACGAGCATCATGTTCTCCATTCATTAGGCATCGCCAAAGTGATTCAATTCCGCCCCGGAACCAAGGTCATGGATCTGGGTACAGGAGGAGGATTTCCCGGCATTCCGCTCGCCATCCTGTTCCCCGAAACCAAGTTTCACCTGGTAGACAGCATCGGCAAGAAAGTACGTGTGGCGACAGAAGTGGCCAATGCCATCGGACTGAAAAACGTCACTTTCCGTCATGCCCGTGCCGAAGAGGAAAAACAACTGTTCGACTTCGTCGTGAGCCGTGCCGTAATGCCTTTGGCGGATCTGATCAAGATCATCAAAAAGAACATTTCCCCCAAGCAGCAGAATGCATTGCCCAACGGACTGATCTGTCTCAAAGGAGGCGAACTGGAGCATGAAACGATGCCGTTCAAGCATAAAACAGTCATCCACAGCCTGAGCGAAAACTTCGAGGAAGAGTTCTTTGAAACAAAGAAGGTAGTATATTCACAAATATAGGAATCAGGAGTTATCAAAACCATGAAAATAAAGAGATTTGAGTTTAATATGTTTCCCGTAAATTGCTACGTTTTATGGGATGACACAAAAGAGGCGGTTGTCATCGATCCGGGCTGCTTCTACGAAGAGGAAAAACAAGCACTAAAGAAGTTCATCCTCACCAATGAGTTAACAGTGAAACATCTGCTGAATACTCACTTACATCTGGATCACATCTTCGGCAATCCGTTTATGCTGAAAGAGTTCGGTCTGTCGGCAGAAGCCAATAAGGCGGATGAGTTCTGGATCGATGAAGCTCCGAAACAGAGCCGTATGTTCGGCTTCCAATTGCAGGAAGAACCGGTTCCGTTGGGGAAATATCTGCATGACGGAGATATCATCACTTTCGGACACACCAAACTGGAAGCAATCCATGTCCCCGGACATTCGCCCGGTAGCCTGGTGTATTATTGCAAGGAAGAAAACTGCATGTTCTCCGGCGACGTATTGTTTCAAGGCAGCATCGGTCGTGCCGATCTGTCGGGTGGCAACTTCGACGAACTGATCGATCATATTTGCAGCCGTTTATTCGTACTTCCCAACGAGACAGTCGTATACCCCGGACACGGTGCGCCAACGACCATCGGAATGGAGAAGGCAGAGAATCCATTTTTCAGATAAAAAAAAGAATACAAGTAATAGGTAATAAGTAACAGGTAATGATCGTAGCTGCCAGTATATTTATCCGCATGGATATTACTTATTACTTATTATCTATTACTTAAAAACATCCCCCATAAATTATGAAAACAGATTTGTTAGCTAGCCGTCACATCGGCATCAATGAAGAAGACACAGCTGTGATGCTCCGCAAAATAGGCGTAGACTCACTGGATGAACTGATCAACAAAACCATCCCTGCCAACATCCGACTGAAGGAACCGCTGGCACTGGCCAAGCCGTTGACGGAATACGAATTTGGAAAACACATTGCCGACCTGGCAAGTAAAAACAAACTGTATACGACATACATCGGATTGGGGTGGTATAATACGATTACTCCTGCCGTTATCCAACGGAATGTATTCGAAAATCCCGTATGGTATACTTCTTACACGCCTTATCAGACAGAAGTGTCGCAAGGAAGACTGGAAGCGTTGATGAATTTCCAGACTGCCGTCTGTGACCTCACCGCTATGCCGCTCGCCAACTGCTCACTGCTGGATGAAGCGACTGCCGCCGCCGAAGCCGTAACCATGATGTATGCTCTGCGTTCGCGTGCCCAACAGAAAGCAGGTGCCAACATAGTCTTTGTGGACGAAAACATCTTCCCGCAGACCTTGGCAGTAATGACCACACGTGCCATTCCACAAGGCATCGAATTGCGCACAGGCAAATATAAAGAGTTTGAACCCTCACCGGAAATCTTCGCCTGCATCCTGCAATATCCTAACTCCAGCGGTAATGTGGAAGACTATGCCGACTTCACAAAAAAGGCACATGAAGCAGACTGCAAAGTTGCCGTTGCCGCTGACATTCTGAGTCTTGCCCTGCTGACTCCTCCGGGAGAATGGGGAGCGGATATCGTATTCGGTACAACACAACGTCTGGGTACACCAATGTTTTACGGTGGCCCTTCGGCAGCCTACTTCGCCACACGTGACGAGTACAAGCGGAACATGCCGGGACGCATCATCGGATGGTCCAAAGACAAATACGGCAAACTCTGCTACCGAATGGCTTTGCAGACACGCGAACAGCATATCAAACGCGAAAAAGCCACTTCCAATATTTGCACGGCTCAGGCATTACTCGCTACGATGGCAGGTTTCTACGCTGTATATCACGGACAGGAAGGAATCAGAACGATTGCTTCGCGTATTCATAGCATCACTGTCTTCCTCGACAAGCAATTAAAGAAATTCGGATATACGCAAGTCAATGCACAATATTTCGATACGCTACGTTTCGAGTTGCCGGAACACGTTTCGGCGCAGCAGATTCGCACGATCGCACTAAGCAAGGAAGTGAACCTGCGCTATTACGAGAACGGAGACGTAGGTTTCAGCATCGATGAAACGACAGACGTAGCAGCTACGAACGTGTTGCTTTCCATCTTTGCCATTGCCGCTGGGAAAGATTATCAGAAGGTAGAGGACGTGCCGGAAAAGAGCAATATTGACAAAGCACTGAAACGCACCACGCCTTTCCTCACGCACGAGGTGTTCTCCAACTATCATACGGAAACGGAAATGATGCGCTACATCAAACGTCTGGATCGGAAGGATATTTCATTGGCCCAGTCCATGATTTCCCTCGGATCGTGCACGATGAAGCTCAACGCAGCCGCTGAAATGCTTCCTTTAAGCCGTCCGGAATTTATGAGCATGCATCCGTTGGTGCCGGAAGATCAGGCGGAAGGATATCGTGAATTGATCAGCAATTTGAGCGAGGACTTGAAGGTTATTACCGGATTTGCAGGTGTCAGCCTGCAGCCGAACTCGGGTGCTGCGGGAGAATATGCCGGTCTGCGAGTTATCCGTGCGTATCTTGAAAGTATTGGTCAAGGACATCGCAACAAAATATTGATTCCGGCTTCGGCACACGGTACGAATCCTGCATCTGCCATACAAGCCGGATTTGAAACCGTCACCTGCGCTTGCGACGAGCAAGGAAACGTAGATATGGGCGACCTGCGTGCCAAAGCCGAAGAGAACAAGGAAGCACTGGCTGCACTGATGATCACCTATCCGTCAACGCATGGTATCTTCGAGACGGAAATAAAGGAAATCTGTGAAATCATCCACTCTTGTGGCGCACAAGTATATATGGATGGTGCCAACATGAATGCACAGGTAGGATTGACCAATCCGGGATTTATAGGTGCAGACGTTTGTCACTTGAATTTGCACAAGACGTTTGCTTCACCACATGGCGGCGGCGGTCCGGGTGTAGGCCCTATCTGTGTAGCTGAGCATCTGGTTCCATTCTTGCCGGGACATTCGATCTTCGGCAGTACGCAAAATCAGGTTTCCGCAGCTCCGTTCGGCAGTGCGGGTATCTTGCCTATCACATACGGCTACATCCGGATGATGGGTACCGAAGGCTTGACTCAGGCTACTAAAATAGCCATTCTCAATGCCAACTATCTGGCTGCCTGTCTAAAAGATACTTACGGTATTGTTTATCGGGGAGCTACCGGTTTCGTCGGACATGAAATGATTCTGGAATGCCGCAAGGTACATGAAGAAACGGGTATCTCAGAAAATGACATCGCGAAGCGTCTGATGGACTACGGCTATCATGCACCGACTCTCTCCTTCCCTGTTCACGGCACATTGATGATTGAACCTACTGAAAGCGAAAGCCTGGCGGAGTTGAACAACTTTATAGACGTCATGCTGAATATATGGAAAGAAATCCAGGAAGTGAAAAACGAAGAAGCAGATAAGAATGATAATGTATTAGTCAACGCCCCGCATCCGGAATATGAAATTGTGAATGATAACTGGGAACATTCCTACACACGTGAGAAAGCAGCGTATCCGATAGAAAGCGTGCGTGAGAATAAGTTCTGGGTGAATGTGGCTCGCGTAGACAATACGTTGGGAGACCGGAAATTATTGCCGACCCGCTACGGAACGTTCGAATAAGAAGAAACTTTCAAAGGAAATCCGTACATGAAAAAATAAGCCCGGAGCTCAGCAGATGTGAGCTCCGGGCTTACCTTTGTTAAGCACCGAGCGTATTCCAATAAGCACCGAGCTAAATGAACATAAGAAGCGACTCCGAAACCTTACGGTTATCATGCTGCTCTTCATTCCATTCCATGTTTGTCGAAAACATAGTCTGGTTCTATCTGACAACAGTCACTGTTCCGGCTTTTACCATTTTCTCCCTTAGTGAGATTTTAGGATCAGCATATCCTAAAGCTACACAGCCATATACTTTATGATTCTCCGGTACACCCAAAGAACTTATAAATTCACGAACTTCGGGATCATCGCAAGTCGTACCCAACTGATTGATCCAGCAAGATCCGATTCCCAGAGAATGGGCAGCCAAAAACATATTCTCAATCGCGCAGGCACAATCCATGCCGGCCCACCATTGAGTGGGTTCGTTGGACACGATCACCAAAGTCGGGGCATGATAATAACAGCAATACGCCTTGCTATGACCACGCTCCTGTAATTTCGGTTCATCGCTTTTAGCAAAAGCGCCTTTAATCCGTTCATTCAATTCTGCCAGTTTATCTGCATTCTGAATAGCGGTAAAATGCCATGTCTCCAAATGCATCCCACTGGGTGCAAAAGTGGCAGCTTCCAGAATAGCCTGCAAGTCTTCTTCCGAAACTTGCCGGTCAGTATAAGCCCGCACACTACGACGTGCTTTGATGTTTTCTAAAACTTCATTCGTTTTCATATACTATATTTACTATACTTACAACTCGTTCACCACTTGCATTTATCGTTTTACCAATCCGATCTTTGCATTCAGTTTGAAGTAATACGTACCGTTCTCTCTTTCCAAAAAGCCGTATTTGTCCTTATCCAGAGAACCTTTCTCCAAACGGGTATTCAAGAACAGGAAGTCCTCCATAACCGGTTTCTCTGACTTGTGATAGCAAAGAACTTCCCCACTCCCATCCATCAACAGGATACCTTCAACAGCCGAATCCTGTCCAGTATATATCTTTGCCGGACGCATACCCAAGGCTAATGCCATCAGGAATTGCTTCACTTTAAACTCATAGAAACCATGTTTGTTTACCAATTCATCTTTTATTTTCAACGGGTTCATCTGTTTGATTACTTCCGTCAGTTCACTGATACGGGTGATGTCGTCCAAGTGCATGATGCGCACCATTTCTGTCAGCACACGAGGAAAGTGTAAGTCAATCATTAAAAGATTGCTACGGAATACCCGATCTGCCACGTCCGAGTATTTGAGTACACCACCCAAGCGCTCAATCAGCAACATTCGTTCTGCTACTTCATTAGGGGTTTCCGGCAACGCATTAATCTTATTCACCGTAGGTGTTGCAAATTTGACTCCGCTCTGTTCCAGTTTCAAGTTAGCCGCACGGCCTCCGTCCAACAGCGGATTCATAGCACCCAATCGCGAACGAACGCTGAACCCGCTCAACGGTGCCTCCGGATGCCAGAAGGCAATATAAAAATCGGTACGATCTTCCGTCTTCGCTTCCAGATCGAAAATTGCGACTTCATCCAAAAACTCTTCCACTCCATCCGGAGAAGTGACTTCATCCTCCGAAGAGGACTTGACAGCCTGCAAAATCAAATCTGCCACAATCCCGAAATCTTCCCGAGGAACGGATTTCTCACTGTTTTCTCCTTTGATGCGGACCATCTCTTTTTCTATATAGTAGCAGCGCGTTCCGTCATGTTCCTCCCGTTGAATCATTGCGATAGGCCAGTTGATCTCTCCTTTCTTCGCTTTAGCCGTTCCCAACGTTACTTTTCCTTCTGTCAGCAGACGGAAGAAAGTATACAGTTCACACCATTCTCTTTTTGTTGCTTCAAATGCCATATATTCTTGTTTTTCTTTATTTTACTCTTCATCAAGAATCCTTGCGGTCTCCACTTTCTCCAATCGTGCACGCAGTTTGGGCATCATGGAACGACGAATACACAACGTCATGCTGCAATCCATATCGTACGATTGACTGAGAATTTCCGGTTCTTCCTCCTTTACAATACGCATGATATCGTTCATAAAAGGATATTCAAACATTACGGTCACTTCTTCATCTACCGTTTTTTCTATAATGGTAGCGGCAGATATTGCTTCGGCAGCAGCTGCTTTATAAGCTACAATCAGTCCGCTCGTTCCTAACTTGATTCCACCGAAATAACGGACTACAATAATCAGAATATCAGTCAGTTCATTAGAGTTAATTTGCCCGAGAATGGGCTTTCCCGCCGTTCCCGAAGGTTCACCGTTATCATTGGCTCGAAAATCCTTTCGCGCTGCACCTAACATATAAGCATAGCACACGTGCCGTGCATCATAATACTTCTTCTGATACGTTTCAAGATGCGCTTTTATCTCATCAAGGGTACGCACAGGCAAGGCGATGGCAATAAACTTGCTTCGCTTTTCTGTATAAATACCTTCGGAAGGTTCGACGATAGTTTTATAAGTATCTTCAGCAGTCATACCGCAAAGATACGGCTTTCTTGACGAAATTCCATCTGCTGTTCGAAAATATTAGAGCTTCTCATTGAAACGAGCGCTTCATTTCATGCAGTCAAACGGTCGATGGGGTGCAATCAAGCAGTCAATTGGAGGTAGTCGGGTGGTCGTTTTAACGGAATCGGGCGGTCATTTATACAAAAACAAGCGGTCAATCTCTCACAATCAACAGGACATTTGTGAGAGATTGACCGCTCTATTTTCTATATAGAATATGTCTTAATCCAACTTATGGATAACCAGTCCTGAACGAAGTTTCGGTTCAAACCAAGTCGTTTTGGGAGGCATAATGTTGCCAGTATCGGCAATATCCATCAATTGCTTCATGGATACGGGATAAAGAGCCAGAGCTACTTTCATTTCTCCACTGTCAACACGCTTCTTCAATTCTCCCAAACCGCGGATACCGCCCACAAAGTCAATACGCTTATCCGAACGGAGGTCTTTGATTCCTAAAATCTCATCTAAAATCAGATTGGAAGAAATAGTAACGTCAAGCACACCGATAGGATCATTGTCATTGTATGTACCTGCCTTTGCCGTCAAACTATACCACTTGTCGCCAAGATAGAGGGAGAAATTGTGCAAACCGGACGGTTTATAGATATCTGTACCCTTTTCTTCTACAACAAAATTCTTATCCAATGCAGCAAGAAATTGTTCGGGAGTCAGCCCGTTGAGGTCTTTTACTACACGGTTATAGTCGATGATAGTCAATTGATTGGCAGGGAAACATACAGCCATGAAATAGTTATACTCTTCATCGCCACGATGGTTCGCGTTTTGCTTTACTTTCTCGGCACCTACCAGAGCAGCAGCAGCGGAACGATGATGCCCGTCGGCAATATATAATGCCGGCATTTTAGCAAATTCTGCAGTAATTGCAGCGATATCTTCGTCCTGGTCAACAATCCAGAAAGTATGTCCGAAGCCATCACCCGGAGCGATAAAGTCGTAAACAGGCTTTTCGGCTGTGTATTTCCGAATGATTGTATCCAATTTCGCATTATCGGGATAGGCAAAGAATACAGGTTCGATATTCGCATTGTTCACACGAACGTGCTTCATACGGTCTTCTTCCTTATCACGACGGGTAAGCTCATGCTTCTTGATGATACCGTTCATATAGTCAGGAACATAAGCGCCTACTACCAGTCCATACTGAGTTTTCCCGTTCATGGTCTGGGCATAGATGTAATAGTTTTCCTTTGCATCCTGCACTAACCAGCCTTTATCCTGAAACAGCCGGAAGTTTTCGGCAGCTTTCTCATAAACACGTTCATCGTGTTCATCCGTACCAACAGGAAAGTCAATCTCGGGCTTAATGATATGATAAAGGGATTTTTCATTTCCAGCTGCTTCTGTACGCGCTTCTTCTGAATTTAATACATCGTAAGGACGGGAAGCAACCTGTTCAACCAGGTCTTGTGGAGGGCGAACGCCCTTAAAAGGTTTGATAATAGCCATAAGTCATGGTATGTTTTTAAGATTAGTACAACAGATACGCCCTCGCAAAAGCTGAGGGCGAAATCTGATAACATATTTCTGAATATACTACTTAATGTACACCAGCACCTATCATCAAATAAGTGACTGAACAACGATAAGCAGTCTTACTATTCATCTCATTATTTGTTTACTCTGAACTTCTCGCAACCGTCTTTCAGGAAACCAACAATCTGTTGAGCAGCAGCAATACCGGCATTGATATTTGCTTCGGCAGTCTGTGCACCCATCTTCTTCGGAGTAGAGAAATAACGTCCTGCAAACTTCTCAGCAAATTCCGCATTAGCAGCAGGCATGATATCTGTCATATACTTGAAGTCGGCACGGTCTTCCATCAATTTGATCAGCTCGGCTTCGTTGATCACTTCCTTACGGGCAGTGTTCACCAGCATAGCGCCTTTTGGCATCTCTTTCAGCAAAGCGTAGTTGATAGAGTTCTTCGTTTCAGCAGTTGCCGGGATATGAAGAGACACTACCTGACAAGTCTTGTACAGTTCTTCTGCAGAGTCAAGTGCCTTCACGCCATCTTTCTCAATCACTTCTTTCGGACAGAAAGCGTCATAGGCGTACACTTCCATTCCGAAGCCTTTAGCTACACGGGCAACGTTACGACCAACGTTTCCGTATGCATGGATACCCAGTTTCTTGCCCATCAATTCTGTACCGGAAGTACCGTTATAGAAGTTACGAACGGCGTATACCATCATGCCCAAAGCCAGTTCGGCAACAGCATTGGAGTTCTGTCCCGGAGTATTCATCACGCAAACATTGTGAGCGGTAGCGGCAGCCAGGTCTACATTATCGTATCCGGCACCAGCACGAACTACAATCTTCAGTTCTTTAGCAGCATCCAGCACCTCTGCATCAATAATATCACTACGGATAATGATAGCATTAGCATCTTTCACTGCATCCAGCAACTGTGCTTTATCGGTATATTTCTCCAGCAAAGCAAGCTCATATCCGGCTGCTTCGATTTCTTTACGGATACCGTCTACAGCAACTTTGGCAAACGGTTTTTCAGTAGCTACAAGTACTTTCATAATTTATCTGTATCTTTTAAAAAAGATTCACCACAGACTTCACCGGCCTACACACTATATTCAATAAGATTTCAGTGTAAATCCGTGCAATCTGTGGTGACTCTATTTATATTATTAATGAAGTTTTTCAAATTCCTGCATGCAGTCGATCAAAGCTTGTACACTTTCTTTCGGCAGAGCATTGTAGCAAGATGCACGGAAACCACCCACTGAACGATGTCCTTTGATACCTACCATACCTTTTTCTGTAGCGAACTTCATGAAGTCAGCTTCCAGATCCTTGTATTCGGGAGCCATCACGAAACAGATGTTCATGCGTGAACGGTCTTCTTTGGCAGCAGTACCTACGAACAGTTTGTTACGGTCGATTTCAGCGTACAGCATATCAGCCTTTTCGATAGCACGACGTTCCATTTCTTTCACACCACCCTGTGCCTTAATCCAACGCAGGTTCAACAGTGCAGCATAGATAGGCACTACCGGAGGAGTGTTGAACATAGAACCGTTATCGATATGAGTCTGATAGTTTAGCATTGACGGGATGTAACGAGAAACTTTACCTACCGCATCATTCTTCACGATAACGAATGTAACACCGGCAGGAGCCAGATTTTTCTGCGCACCACCATAGATACAGATATATTTGGAAACGTCGATCGGACGAGAGAAAATATCAGAAGACATATCGGCAACCATCGGAACCGGAGAGTTGAGATCTTCTTTTAATTCTGTACCGTAAATCGTGTTATTGGTAGTTATGTGGAAATAATCTGCGTCAGCAGGAATTGTGTAATCTTTCGGGATGTAAGTATATGTAGCTTCAGCGGAAGAAGCAACTTCTACGACTTCACCAAACCCCTTAGCTTCTTTCATCGCTTTCTTTGCCCACACACCTGTATTCAGATAAGCAGCCTTTTTTTCAAGGAAGTTGAAAGGTACCATGCAGAACTCCATACTAGCACCACCACCAAGGAACAGTACCGAATAACCTTCGGGGATATTGAGTAATTCCTTGAATAATGCCTCTGCTTCGTCAACCACAGGTTGGAAGTCTTTGGCACGGTGGCTGATTTCCATCAAAGAGAGACCAGAGCCGTTGAAATCTAAAATAGCCTTCGCTGTATCCTCTATCACCTCACGCGGAAGAATGGAAGGTCCTGCATTGAAATTATGCTTTTTCATTTGAAGTTTGTTTTTGGTTTAACATTTCGTTAGTTTATGTCTTTTGACCTTGCGAATTTACGAATTTATTTCCGGTGCACAAATCTTTCCTTATAAAAATACTGTTCTAAAGCAGATTTCTCTTTCTTTTTATTGGTTTATACAAGATATATACACCATATTGTTATCCATACATATCAAGCAAGGGATAAAAGGTGAAAATATAACCTGTGGGAAATAATCGGTTATAGAGTGAAAGGAAAACGGTTATAAAATGAATATTTATTAAGAAAGACAGAGAAAAACGAGGATTTCTCACCCTAACAAGCGACGAGACTAAAATTATAAAAATAAGTCAGAAAGAAAGGAGTCTCCAATACCTTCCTAAAAGAAAAGAAATGGAGACTGTCACAGAAATATTTTTCTACTATCATTTTACTCTGTCATCCGGGGAAGATATCTCCCACTTCAGAAAAGTGATATTATTTGTAATGACAAAGCCGATCATTTCGTCATTGCAGCATCCCAATCACCTATTTGGTTCTTGAAATTCCCCTTTCAGCTTTGAGAACACCTGTTGTTTTTCGGCTCCCTTTATTTAGCTTCCTCAATGATAGTCTTCATTCCTTTGATTTTTTCCCCTTGAATAAGATTTAGGAGTTGCTTCACTTTTGCCCGACGAACGGCAACAAAAGCATAATGCTCTTTCACATCAATCGCACCTACATCTTCACGCGTCAGATTACCTTTCTTATAAAGGAATCCGGCAATGTCCATCCGGCTCAGTTTCTCCTTCTTTCCTTTACCTATATATATAGTAGTCCAGACTGATTTGGGAGGACGCGAAGGATTTTCCGGCAGTTCCATCGTTTCTATATCTTCGGGAATATATTCAGGTAGTTTCTCTTCTGTGTGAAGAATCAGATAAGAAGTACCTGTTGCATCCCAACGTGCCGTACGTCCGTTACGATGTGTAAACGCTTCTTCGTTCACAGGCAGATGATAGTGAATGATGTGCTCTATCTCCGGAATATCAAGTCCACGGGCAGCAAGGTCGGTAGAGATCAGTACATGACAGCTTCCGTTACGGAACTTATACAATGCCCGTTCCCGATCCGGCTGTTCCATACCACCATGAAAACGTTCGGCTGATAGTTTCTTATCTTCGAGCAGCTTATGCACACGATCCACCACATCCCGATGATTGCAGAAAACAATGCTGGAACTGCTTCCCAATGTACAAAGCAAGTTGTAAAGCGTAGCAATCTTATCTTTGGAAGGAGAAAGCACCTTCATCAGCTTCAACCGGTTTTCCTGTTCTTCGGTTGCCTCCGGAAGAAAATCCAGTTTGACTGTCCGGTTCAGTCCCGTAAACTGAGGAATTTCTTCGGCATCAGTAGCCGACAGCAGCATACGTTTCTTTAATCCCGGAAGCTGGGTAATGATCTCTGCCATCTCATCATGAAAGCCGAACTCCAGCGATTTATCAAACTCATCGATAATCAAAGTCTCGATTGTTTCGGGATCAAAGTTCCCTTTGGACAGATGGTCGGTGATACGTCCCGGAGTACCGATAATGATGGCAGGACGATTTCCTGCAATGCTTTTCTTTTCTTCGGCAATGGGATGCCCGCCGTAGCAGCAACACGTTTTCCAGGAAGTTCCCATGCTCCGGAATACGGTATCTATCTGTAAAGCCAACTCACGAGAAGGCACCAGAATCAGCACCTGCACGCTGTCATCATTCGGTTTTAGGATAAGCAACAGAGGCAAAAGATATGCCAACGTCTTACCCGATCCTGTCGGTGACAACAGGATAACATCTTTCCTGCCCGTGCCCTGTTCGAGCGCAGCTTCCTGCATCGGGTTCAAAGATTCAATCTTCAAATTCTGAAGAGCGGACTGTATTATTTCATTTTTCTCTAACATGGGGACAAAGATACAAAAAGGACGAAAAGATTCGGTAAGATAGTGCATAAAGAAAGCGGGAAATCTGAAAAGCACCATTGTCTTTTACAGATTTCCCGCCAGTTTCTTTATGTTACTCTTCCGGTCCTCTCCGACCGGAAATCAACTTCCGAAGATTATCCTCCAAAGTTATCGAACATCAGGTTCTGAGCCGGAACGCCCAGATCGTCGAGCATCTTCTCTACAGCTTTCGACATCGGACCAGGACCACACATATAGTATTCAATATCTTCAGGAGCTTCGTGGTTCTTCAAGTAAGTTTCATAAATTACGTTGTGTACGAAGCCCGGAGTATATTTCACACCGGCAGCATCAGCAGCAGGATCCGGACGGTCGAGTGCCAGATGGAATGTGAAGTTCGGGAAATCCTTTTCAATTTGCAGGAAGTCTTCCAGATAGAATACTTCGTTCAGCGCACGGGCACCATAGAAGTATGACATCTTGCGGTCGGTCGTATGCAATGTTTTCGTCAAGTGCATGATCTGTGCACGCAACGGAGCCATACCGGCACCACCACCGATCCACATCATTTCCTTGTTAGAGTCGAAAATCGGATGGAAGTCTCCATAAGGCCCACTCATTATTACCTTGTCACCCGGTTTCAGCGTAAAGATATAAGAAGAAGCGATACCCGGCATTACATCCATAAATCCGGGACCTTGTTCTTTCGGCTTGAACGGAGGGGTAGCGATACGTACAGTCAGCATGATACGGTCACCTTCTGCAGGATAGTTGGCCATAGAGTAAGCACGGATTGTTTCCTCTTCATTCTTACATTTCAAGCCCAGCAAACCGAATTTCTCCCATGCAGGCAGATATTCTTCACCGATCAGGCTCTTATCAATGTCCTTATCATAATCCATTGAGAATTTAGGTATCTTGATCTGTGCGTAAGAACCCGGGATAAAGTCCATGTGTTCGCCTTTAGGCAATGCCACGATAAACTCTTTGATAAATGTAGCCACATTCTTGTTGGAGATCACTTCGCACTCCCACTCTTTCACGCCAAGTACAGACTCGTCAATCTTGATAGCCATGTCACTCTTCACTTTCACCTGACAGCCCAGACGCCAGTGGTCTTGTTGCTGTTTACGACTGAAGTGAGGAACTTCAGAAGGCAGGATTTCGCCACCACCTTCGAGTACCTGACATTTGCACTGTCCGCAAGAACCCTTGCCACCACAAGCGGATGACAGGAATACACCGTTTACGGCCAGCGTATTAAGCAATGTGGAACCGGACTCTACTTCCAGTCCTGTTTCGCCATTGATCGTTAGTTTCACGTTACCTGACGGTACCAGAAATTTCTTGGCAACCAGCAAGATAACAACAAGCAACAGAATAACCACAAGGAATACCCCAATGCTCGCTAATATTAAATTCATATCCATTGTCTTATTCCTTTCTTTTTAGATGTTCAAACCAGAGAAACACATAAATGCGATTGCCATCAGACCTACAGTGATAAATGTGATACCCAGACCTTTCAGCGGAGCAGGTACATCAGAGTAAGCCATTTTCTCACGGATAGCAGCCAGACCGACGATAGCCAGCAGCCAGCCGATACCCGAACCGAGTGCGTAAGACAGCGCATCCCATACATCACCGATGTATTTCGGATCGCTTGCACCCAGATTGATGCGTTGTTGCATAAACAAAGAAGCACCCATGATAGCACAGTTAACAGCAATCAACGGCAGGAAGATACCCAGTGAAGCGTACAGCGACGGGCTGAAACGTTCTACCACCATCTCCACCAATTGCACGATACCGGCAATAACGGCAATGAAAAGAATAAAACTCAGGAAGCTGAGGTCAACACCTTCAATGATAGCGTTGGCAGCCAGCACCTTGGTTTGCAATAAATAGTTCACCGGAAGCGTAACCAGCAACACGAATGTTACGGCTATACCCAGTCCTACGGCAGTCTTCACATTCTTCGATACAGCCAGATATGAGCACATACCCAAGAAGAACGCGAATATCATGTTGTCCACAAAGATGGAGCGGACGAATAAACTTAATAAATGTTCCATATATTTTAATTAAAAATTAAGAATGAAGAATTTCGAGTTTATGAGTGTTACCTTCATTCATCCTTCTTCACCCTTCATTTATATTAATTACTTTCTTCTTGCAGTTCTTTGTGACGTGCACGCTGATACCAGATGATGCAAGCTACGATAATCAATGCCATCGGCGGCATCAACATTAGACCGTTGTTTACATAACCGATATTCTGGATAGGCTCATAATTCAGGATATTGAAACCAAGCAAAGTTCCCGAGCCGAGCAGTTCGCGGAAGAAAGCTACGATTACCAGAATCTTGGCATAACCCAAACCGTTACCAACTCCGTCAAGGAATGATTCCCAAGGACCGTTCTGCATGGCAAATGCTTCCAGACGTCCCATCAGGATACAGTTGGTAATGATCAAACCTACATAAACAGAGAGCTGTACACTTACATCGTATGCAAACGCTTTCAGAATTTCACTAACGATGGTAACCAAAGCAGCAACCACTACCAACTGAACGATGATACGGATACGATTTGGAATCGTCTTACGCAACAGTGAAATAACGACATTGGCAAACGCTGTAATCACAGTAACTGAAAGTCCCATCACAATGGCGGGTTCCAGCTTGGCAGTAACAGCAAGTGCAGAACAGATACCGAGCACCTGTACGGTTACCGGATTATCGATTCCCAACGGAGCAGAGAATACTTCTTTATTCTTCTTTGAAAACAGTTGTCCCATATTCTTTATCCTCCTCCTTATTATTTAGTTAAAAAACTTATGTAATTATTCAGACAAGCCTTCAGCATAGCATCCACACCTACCGAAGTGATCGTACCACCAGAGATACCGTCCACTTGGTAATCAGCTTTTTCTACCTTGCCATTCTTAACAACACCCAGAGCAACGGCACCGTTTTCCAGTGTCTTCTTGCCTGTGAATTCATGCTGGAACCAGTCAGTAGCGATTTCAGCACCCAGACCCGGAGTTTCACTTGCGTGTGAAAAGTATACACCGTAAACTGTGTCTTTGTCCTCGTTCAGAGCAACGTATCCCCAGATACCGCCCCAAAGACCGGCACCGTATACAGGAACCACATATTTAGTCTGACCATCTACATCACATACAAATACGTGCAGACGTTGGTGTTCTTTCACTTCTTTCTCGTAGTTAGTGGCAAACTCACCTGTGTTTTCAGTCAGCGTGCCGTCTACGTTCATCAGCATATCACCTTTTACATATTTCTGATATTCGGCATCAGCATCTTCTACATTTTTAATGTTCAATGCAGCAAGAATCTGCTTTTTAGTGTCCAACTGCACATTCTTGTCTTGTGTAGCTTTCAGTGAAGAACTAACGAATGCCAGCAGGAATGCAACGATAACAACCATTACCGAAGCATAAATGATAGTATAACTATTACTATTTGTATTCATTTTCATTCGGTATTATTGGTTAGACTTAACAGCGCGTTTCTCGCGACGGCTGATATTACTCTGTACTACACAGTAGTCGATCAGCGGAGCGAAGATGTTCATCAGCAGGATGGCGAGCATCATACCTTCGGGATAACCCGGATTCAGTACGCGGATAACGATAGCCATCACACCGATCAGGAATCCGAAGATGTATTTACCTCTTTCCGTACGTGCGGATGTCACAGGGTCGGTAGCCATGAATACGGCACCGAAGCAGAAACCACCCAATACAAGGTGTTCGTACCAAGGCATCTGAGCCATTGTGTTGTTTTCCATGCCGATAGCATTGAATACCCAAGCCATGAATGCACCACCAACGAATACGGAAAGCATCGTCTTCCAGCTTGCAACGCCTGTCCACAGCAGGATAACGGCACCGATCAGAATGGCGATCACACTTGTTTCACCGATAGAACCGGGAATAAAACCTGTTATCATATCCATGTTGAATGCAGGAACCGTGCCCGATGTAGCAGCTTGTCCCAGCGGGGTAGCCACAGTCAGACCGTCTACAGCCTGTCCCATACCAAAAATGGTATCGCCGGATACCCAAACGGCATCACCGGACATCTTGGTAGGATATGCGAAGAACAGGAATGCACGGGTGATCAACGCTACGTTGAACACATTCATACCCGTACCACCGAATACTTCTTTTGCAAAGATAACAGAGAATGCAGTTGCTACGGCAAGAATCCAAAGCGGACAGTCTACCGGAACGATCATCGGGATCAGAATACCGGAAACAAGAAATCCTTCCTGAATTTCCTCCTTCTTCCATTGAGCTACGACGAACTCAATACCCAGACCGACAACGTATGATACGATAATTTTAGGCAATACAGCCAGAAATCCGTAGATAAACATTTCGATGAAGCTGCCAGTAGCACCCGTGTGGGTGAAATGCTGGTAACCTACGTTGTACATACCGAACAGCAGCGCCGGTACTAACGAAATAACCACAATCGACATAATACGCTTGCTGTCGATCGCGTCGTGTATGTGCGTTCCCGTTTTCGCAGTCTTGCTGGGCACGAACAGGAATGTTTCGAAGCCGTCGAACACCGACTGGAATGCGTGGAATTTACCGCCCTCTTCAAAGTTCGGCTTTATCTTATCGAGATAATTTCTTAACGCTTTCATTAATATATTACTATTTTACGATTTACAATTTACAATTTGCCATGCGGATTATGCCATTTCAGCACGGAGCATGTCGAGTCCGACACGGACGATGCGTTGGAGTTCCATCTTCGAAGAGCAGACGAATTCGCAGAGTGCGAAGTCTTCGGGAGCCACTTCGTAGATACCCAGCGCTTCCATGCGGTCGATATCACCGGCGATGATCGCTTTAATCAGATATTCGGGCATGATGTCCATGGGGAATACCTTGTCATATTCGCCGGACATGATCATGTGGCGTTCGCCGCCTTTGACACGTGCATCCAGCGTATATTCCTTTTTGCCCATCAACCAGCTGAAATATGAGTGGTTGGCACTGAACTGGTTGAAGCGCGGCATGATCCATCCGAACATTTCGTGAACGTCATCACCTTCAGGGATTACAGTCAGTTGGCTGTGGAAAGCACCCAGGAATCCGTTAGGAGAAACTTGTTTGCCACTCAGCACGTTACCACTGATGTAGCGCAAATCTTTGTCAGTTGTTACGTTTCCGGCAAATACGTTAGTCAGCAATGCACCTACCTGAAGTTTGCAGTAAGCAGGTTTCAACACTTCGGAACCTGTCACGGCTACTGTGCGGGTGAAATTCACACGGCCTGTATTGAAGAGACGACCGATGAAGATAACGGCTTGCGGATCAATTGTCCACACAGTTTCGCCCTTTGAAACGGGGTCGAGGTGGTTGATCTGAACACCTACGTTACCGGCAGGGTTCGGTCCGTCGAAAGCGGTGATTGTAACGTTCTTAGCCTGTGTCAGTGCAGCGGCTTTCTGTTTCACGCTGATGCTCAGGTAAGTTTTTGCCATTTTGGCGAGGGCATCAAGACCAGTCTGGAAGTTTGCTTCTTCGCCTTTCAGAGCAAATTCGAAGTCGGGAGCCAGCGGATTGGTATCGAATGCGGAAACGAAGATGCCCTTCGGTGTTACCGTCGGGTCTGCAATGATGTCATACGGACGTTGCTTGATAAACGCAAACAGACCTGCTTCAAGAAGCGCGGACTTCACAGCATCTGCATCCATCGAGGATACGTTCTTCTTACCAAATTCTTCGTAGTCCTGCTCTGCGGCAGCTTCCACTACGATGTTCAATACCTTACGGCGAGCACCACGTTCAACGCTCGTCACTACGCCACTCACGGGCGAAACAAATTTCACTTCAGGATGATACTTGTCGATAAACAAGGGTCCACCGGCCATCACATATTCCTGCTCTTTCACAACCACTTTCGGTGTCACTCCAGGAAAATCATCGGGTACGAGTGCGTAAAATCCCGGCTCTTTCACTGTTGTGTACGTCTCAGCAGCTTTACCTTTCAGGTTTATGTCAAGGCCTTTACGTAACTTTATTACATTTGCCATGCTATATAAAATAATGGTTTCATAAAATTTGCCGCAAAAGTAATAAATAATAATGTGATTCGGGAGGAAAAAAGAAAGGAATTACGGAAAAATATCCGTAATTCCTTTTGTGTTCGCACACGTTCTTTAATAAAGTAGGCCGGAAGACCTTGCAGCGTACAAGTCTATGCAGCGTGTTTGTCGGTTGGTTATTCTTCGCCGGCAAACATTGGATCCCATGCCGGCAGGCGGATCGTTTTTTGTTTCAAGACTTCGAGTGCTTTCGGGGTCACGTATTTCGTTTCCACAACAAGACGGAAGGTATATTCGTTGAACCATTCGTCGGTCATGATGAGATGTCCCTGATAGCCGGCTCCGGCACCCCAACTATTTTCAACCATCCATTTGGTCGGTTTTCCGTTTTTGTCCAGATCGACTGCCATGAGGGTCATGGCGTGACTGGAGCTGCTGGCAAAGCTTTGAATACGCTGCTTCTTGTCCATGCCGAAGGTGGTGCCCATCAATGAGTCGTAATCATAGTTTTTGACGTCGAGCAGACCACGGTCAGAGTTCAGGAACTTGCCGACGTCGCAGGAGTAATACATCATGGTGCTGTCTTTCAGAGAGGCGATGGCCATCTCCTTGATGTCCTCGATCGGGAGGTTGACGTATGTCCAGTTCTTACCGTCGTAGCGGTGGCGGTCGTAGTCTATTTCATAACATTTGTAGTATTCGCGGCTGGGATCGTTCATGAGCATGACGTAGTTGTCAATCAGCTTTTCGTCACCGTATTTCTTCAGGAAAGAAAGCGGGGTGTAGGTGGCGGTTTCTACAGGCTCGCCTTTGACATTATATTGCGTCCAGGTAAATTCTGTGGGAGGTACGCCCAAGTTCAGGACAAGCATACGGTAAATGGTGCTCAACATTTCCACTTTAGCGTTCTCTATAGCGGTAGGTTTGGCTTTTTTCGAGGCCATGTCACGGAGCTGCAAACCCTGTTCGCGAAGTTTCAGAGCGATCAGACTCGCCATGCGGGCTGTGTTTTCGCTGCTGTTCGTTTCGGGCATCACGTCTTTGGGGACGAGACCGTATTTGCTTACGATGTCCGCTACTCCGGTGAATGTGCCGCCGTCGCTCAACGGATTGCGGAACAGCCATTCCACCATTTTATCGTTCATAGGCTTGTCGCTGGTATCGATGACTCCTTGGAGGAAAAGGTTGGCCTTTTCCAGCTGGTCGAAAAAGAAAGGATAGGTTTGCGAGAATTCGAAAGACCCCAGATTGTATTTATCGATGGCTTTGGCACGCATTACGTTCAGACCGGTGAAGAGCCAGCAGCGTCCGGATGATTTCTGGTCGGTGATCCCCTTGGAGTTCACTTTGACAGAAAAATGCGTATCCATCCCCTTCATATTGTCCTGGTTCAGGGCAAGCTTGCGGATGTCGTTGTTGCTGATGGCGTTCCGAATAGCCTTGTCGGTAGAAGTGCCTTGATAACTCTGTTTGATTTGCTGCATCATGTCAGCGCTGATGCCGCCTTTCGCGTCCTGTGCCTGTGCAGAATAGTAAAGGGCACAGCAAACAAAAACTGATAAAATTCGTTTATTCATTATAGATCGTTTATAAATTAACTTTGCCTGTATGCTAATAGTAATCCGTTGGCAATTTCGTTTTACATATTATTAATTGGCAAAAATACGATTCTTTTTTAGATTTATTATCTATGAGAATGAAAACTAATCGAAATAAAATAGTTTCCTTTGCAGCGGATTTCAAGAAAGAATATGAAAAGATATACAATAGGTATATTGATGATGTTTCTATTCATCAATATTTCGTTAGCTCAAACGGCTGACACGGCAGTAAAAAGCGATGAACTGCAAACGACTACAACTTCTGTTGACGAAGTCGGGGTAGCCCCGGCAGATTCCACCCCCACCCTTTCCAAAAAAGAATTGCGACGTCAGCGTGTAGCCAAACGTAATCTACACTATAATATATTAGGTGGCCCCAGCTATACTCCGGACTTCGGATTACTGATCGGCGGTAGTGCATTGATGACGTTTCGGATGAATCCGAGTGATACTACCCAACAACGTTCGGTGGTGCCGATGGCCATCGCCCTGATGTTCGAAGGAGGACTGAACCTGTTCACCAAACCGCAGCTTTTCTTCAAAGGCGACCGATTCCGCATCTTCGGAGTCTTTGCATATAAGAATACACTGGAAAATTTCTACGGCATCGGATACAGCACCAACAAGGACTATCCGCGTGGCGAAGACACCAGCGAATACCGTTATAGCGGTGTGCAGGTGAATCCGTGGTTTTTATTCCGTCTGGGGAAAAGCAACTTCTTTGCCGGTCCGCAGATCGACTTCAATTATGACAAGATCACTAAACCTGCCGCAGGAATGATAGAGCAACCATCGTATATTGCTGCCGGCGGTACGGATCACGGCTACTCTAACCTCAGTTCCGGACTCGGTTTCCTGCTGACGTACGACACCCGTGACGTTCCCGCCAATGCTTATCGGGGAACGTATCTGGACTTTCGTGGGATGATGTACAACAAAGCCTTCGGAAGCGATAATAATTTCTACCGTTTGGAAATAGACTACCGCCAATACAAGACCCTAGGCAAACGTAAAGTATTGGCTTGGACAGTGCAAACAAAGAATGTATTCGGCAATGTTCCATTGACTAAATACGCACTCAGCGGCACTCCTTTCGACCTTCGTGGTTATTATATGGGACAGTTTCGCGACAAGTCATCCCACGTGATGATGGCAGAATACCGTCAGATGATAAATACGGACAAAAGCAATTGGGTGAAGAAGATGCTGAATCATGTAGGCTACGTAGCATGGGGAGGATGCGGCTTCATGGGCCCTACTCCGGGCAAAATCGAAGGTGTACTTCCTAATCTGGGACTCGGTTTACGCATTGAAGTTCAGCCCCGTATGAACGTCCGTCTTGACTTCGGCAGAGACATGGTGAACAAGCAGAATTTATTCTATTTCAACATGACGGAGGCATTCTAAACAAGTATTTGCTCATAATTAACAAGAAAGATGATAAAATGCTTCCATAAGAACATCATTAAATAAAATTAATCCTTATATTTGCGTTGCTATAACACAGCAAAAGCAGATAATAGGGTTAATTTATGAAACAAATCAGATACCTCTTCGGAGGATTACTATTTTTGTTTGCCTCCACTGGAAGCGTAACTGCGCAAGAGGTAAGCGATTACTCAAAACTACAACCAAGTGATTATTCCAGCATTACACTTCCACCGCTGGATCTTCTTTTCGAGAACGCAAAAAGCGCTCCGACCTATGAATTAGCTACAGTAAAAGAACAAATTGAACGGAAGCTTCTGGCAAAAGAGAAGCGTGCCTTCTTAGGCTTTTTCAGTTTACGGGGCAGCTACCAGTATGGTATGTTCGGTAACGAGTCTACTTATACAGATGTAGCAATTGCACCTTACCTGACCTATGCAACACAGGCACAGAACGGATATACAGTAGGTGCAGGAGTCAACATTCCTTTGGACGGTCTCTTTGACCTGACTGCACGGGTAAAACGCCAAAAACTGAATGTGCGTACTGCCCAACTTGAAAGAGAAGTTAAGTTTGAGGAAATGAAAAAGGAAATAATTCTGCTATATGCAACTGCTACCTCTCAGTTGAGCATCCTAAAGCTAAATGCTGAAGCTCTTGTATTGGCCAATGTGCAATATAACATAGCTGAAAAAAACTTTTCCAATGGAACCATTAATTCTGGAGAATTATCCACAGAGAAATCACGTCAATCAGTGGCACAAGAGAAGTTTGAAAACAGCAAGTTTGAATTGACGAAAAGTTTGATGATACTTGAAGTGATCACTTGTACCCCAATCCTCAGAACCAAATAACACTCATATATGGAATATATCCTTTATATCAGCAGATTCCTGTATCGTATCCGTTGGTGGCTATTTATCGGCACAGGCATTATTACATTTACCACTTACTATTTAGGCAAACGTATGCTAGGCAAAACATATTATGTAGAGGCTACGCTTTATACAGGTGCCGCTTCGGGATATGACATAGAAGGAGGTAACCGTAAAGTAGATTGGGCTACAGCTCAGAATACGATGGACAATCTAATTAGTATTATCAAAGCCGAAAGCACACTTCAACGTGTGTCCATGCGATTATACGCACGTAGTTTAATGAAAGGAAATCCCAGTGAGGACAATGAATACATTACAGCCTATAATTACAACAGGATATACAATCATTTAAAAAATAGTCCCAACGGAAAAGAAATACTTGCATTGATAGATAAGAGCAGCGAAGACAAAACTGTTGAGAATTTCTTCCGCTATCTGCAACCGACACGATCAAACTATCTATATGGAGTATTTTACTTTAACCTACATCACTATAGCTTTAACGATCTCAAAAGCATCCAAGTAAGTCGTAAGGGGAACAGCGACCTGATCAGCGTTAACTATATGACAGATGATCCAGGTATTGCCTATAATACAATCGAAATTCTGACTAAAGAGTTTGTAAATGAATATCGTTCTATTCGCTATGGTGAAACAGATAATGTTATCAAATACTTTAAAGGGGAACTTGGACGCATAGGAAAAGAACTTCGGATAAACGAAGATTCACTTACGCGGTACAACGTAGAGAAACGTATCATCAACTACTATGATGAAACCAAAGAGATTGCAGCTATCGACAAGGAATTTGAGTTACGCGAACAAGATGTACTTATTGATTACAACAGTGCGAGAGCAATGTTAAGCGAATTGGAAAGGCATATGGACAGCAATGCCAAACAAGTCATTAATAATCTCCAGTTTCTTGACAAGTTAAACGAAGCATCCTCACTCACAGGAAAAATTTCCGAAATGGAGACCCTATCAGGAGATACATTAACAGAAGGAAAATCTCTCCAAGACTATAAAAAACGTTTGGAAAAGACCCGTCATGAGTTATCTGAATTATCCAATAAATATGTAGCACATAACTATACCAAAGAAGGAGTATCAAAAAACAACATTATTGAACAATGGCTGGATGTAACCTTAAAACTAGAAAAGGCTAAGTCAGATTTACTAATTGTACAGGAAAGCCGCAGATCACTTGATAAAAGATACCGTTTCTTTGCTCCTGTAGGGTCTACAATCAAACGCAAGGAGCGTAACATAAATTTCATTGAACAGAATTATTTGTCCGTATTGAAAAGCTATAATGACGCCCTTATGCGGAGAAAGAATTTGGAAATGACTTCTGCCGCTTTGAAAGTACTTAATGCACCGGCATATCCAATCAGTCCTATACCTTCTTCTTTAAAGAAGATAGTAATGGGAGCATGTGCCGGTAGCTTCTTATTCATTTTAGGTTTTTTCTTGATATTAGAGTTGCTGGATCGTACGCTGAGAGATTCAATCCGTACTCGCCGATTAGTCGGTCTTCCTATGCTGGGAGCTTTTCCGAAAGAATCCATTTTAGAATATCGTGGATATGGTAAAGAATGCGAAAAAATAGCTACCAAACAATTAAGTAGTAATATTCTTCGTTTCTGCCAACAAAAGAAAGACGGCTTTCCTTATATTATCAACTTCATTAGTACTGAAGCCGGTGAGGGTAAAAGTCATGTTATCCAGGAACTGAATGGGTATTGGGAAAGCATTGGTCTCAAAGTACGTACACTCGTTTGGGGACGTGACTTTAATATCTTATCACGTGAATATAATCTAGCCAAAAGCATAGCTGATCTATATACATTCAATGAAGAAGATATAATCATTGTTGAGTATCCAAATCTGCGGGATGCCAATATTCCGCCAGAGTTGCTGCAAGAAGCCAATCTGAATATATTGATTGCAAGAGCCGATCGTGGTTGGAAAGAGACAGATAAACTGTTAGTGGAGAAATTACAGCAACAAGTTGCACAGATTCCTCTCTATGTCTATCTAACCTGCGCATCACGTAATGTAGTAGAAGATTATACCGGTATGCTCCCTCCGTATACTCTCCGCAGAAAAGTACTCTATCGCCTGTCTCAACTAGCCTTGACAGAAAGCATCGTTACCTTGATTAGCAAGAAAAAGCCGCTTGTAGCAGCAGACGATAAAGATGAAGATGACGATTGATAAAGACAAATATAGTAAGTATTTAACCGCAGCCAGCAATTCTTTCCTTAGCAAAGGATGGATATATTTATTGCTGGTGAGTGGTTTATACGTATTATATAAAGCTATCTTTCGGACTTCACTTCCCAATTTTCTGGCTTTCAGCATGCTGCCATTAGTGATAGCCGCTTTTCTACTGATTTTGAAATATTCTAAACAAGGTTTCTACACCCTGTTTATCCTGCAATTTCTTTTGGTCGCAGCGACTATGCTCACAGATATTCCATTAGGAATTGCCACATTGTCATGCACCTTGTTTGTGGTAGCCATAATTTTCGCCCATACCATGTTTGAAAGGATTGACTGGAAAGAAAGTCGTAATGGTATGCTTATGCTATTTCTTATTTGGGGAGCATACTGTATATTAGAAATAGCCAATCCTAATAATGTCCAGGCAGCATGGAATATCTCTATCACTCATTATCTTGTGTATCCTATTGTATGTGCTACGTTTATTCCGCTAGCGGTCCGCGATATCAAAGGCATTCAATGGCTGTTGATCATTTGGTCTATATTCATCCTTTTGGCGGTCGCAAAAGGGTACTGGCAAAAGACCTATGGTTTCAATGAACGTGAACAGTATTTTCTGTTTGTAGAGGGCGGTGCCAGTACACATATTATTTGGTCTGGTATTCGTTATTTTTCTTTTTTCAGTGATGCTGCTAATTTTGGTGTACATATGGCAATGGGAGCTTCTATTTTTAGCATATCTGCGTTTTATATAAAAAATAAATGGTTGAAAGTCTATTTTCTGATTGTCACCATCGCCGCTATCTACGGAATGGGTATTTCCGGAACTCGTGCTGCAATAGCAGTTCCTATTGCAGCATTAGGCTTTTACATCATTCTTTCCCGTAATTTAAGAGCCAGTATTATAGGAGGCATTACCTTAGTATCATTATTTATATTTTTCGCATTTACAAATATAGCTGACAATAATCAATATGTTCGTAAAATGCGTTCTGCATTCCGCCCAAGCAGCGATGTATCCTACCAAGTTCGCGTATACAATCGCGAGAAAATGAAAGAATTAATGAGCCGTAAGCCCTTCGGCTATGGCATAGGATTATCTAAAGGCGAACGATTTTACCCTAAAGAACGCATGCCATATCCACCTGATTCATGGCTTGTTTCAGTATGGGTGGAAACTGGAATAGTCGGGCTCGTTATTTATCTTGTTATCCACAGTATACTTTTTGCTTGGTGTGGCTGGATACTGTTATTCAAAATCATGAACAAACGATTGCGAGGATTACTCGCAGCATGGCTTTGTATGGCAGCCGGCTTTTATATAGCGGCATACGTCAACGACGTAATGCAGTACCCCAACTCCATACCCGTATATACAGCTTTTGCCCTCTGTTTTACAGGACCCTATATCGACAAACGAATGCGAAAAGATAAAATAGTAGAATCAGAAACAAACAATAAATCATAAATTATGATTAACGGGCCTCAAGTCTCCTTTATCACTATCTGTTACAACGGATTCAAAGATACCTGCGAGCTGATAGAGTCTCTTCAGAATAAGATTCATTCTGTAAGTTATGAAATCATCGTTGTGGATAATGCTTCACGTGAGGATGAAGCGGTTAAGATACAAGCATTATACCCTTCGGTCATAACTATCCGCAGTGATGAAAACAAAGGTTTCTCCGGAGGAAACAACTTAGGCATTAAAGCAGCAAGGGGACAGTACCTATTTCTGATAAACAATGATACCTATATCGAATCGGACGGGATTGCTTATTTGATAGAACGTCTGGAAAGCCATCCGGAGATCGGTGCAGCCTCCCCGAAGATACGTTTTGCCTTTCCGCCTCAAAACATACAATTTGCCGGATTCACTCCGCTGTCTCCCATTGCATTACGCAATAAAGGCATTGGTTTCGGCTGTCCGGACGACGGAACATTCGACACTCCCCACCCCACTCCGTATCTGCATGGTGCGGCCATGATCATAAAACGCGAAGTCATCGGGAAAGCAGGAATGATGCCGGAAATCTTCTTCCTTTATTACGAAGAGATAGACTGGAGCACCAGTATGGCAAGAGCCGGCTATGAACTGTGGTACGAACCCCGTTGTACCGTCTTTCATAAAGAGAGCCAGAGTACAGGCCAGCTCAGCAAACTGCGTACCTATTATCTGACACGCAACCGCCTGCTCTATGCCCGAAGAAATCTGAAAGGAGCCAACCGCTTCCTCTCTATCCTTTATCAAAGCATCGTAGCTGCCGGCAAAAACAGTCTGATATACACACTCCAAAGGCGCCTTGATCTGACCGGAGCCGTCTGTCGGGGAGTTTGTGCAGGGCTTTTCATGCCCTCATCCGATAAAGATCAACCAATCATATAACCTTATTGTAGCCCTATGAACATCATCGACTGGATACTCTACATTCCGCTTGCACTTTGCGTATGCTATCTGCTTGTGTACGCTGTTGCATCCAAGTTCTACCATGCACCCCGTTTCCCCGAAGCCCGCAAGCTCCGGCGTTTCGTCGTACTGTTCCCTGCCTACAAGGAAGACCGGGTGATTATCTCCTCCGTTCGCAGCTTTCTGCAGCAAGATTATCCACAGGAGCTGTTCGACATCATCGTTATTTCCGACCAGATGCAGGATACCACCAATGATACACTACGTTCGCTCCCTATCCGTTTGCTGATAGCGGATTACAAAGAAAGTTCGAAGGCAAAAGCCATGACAATGGCCATGAATGCCATCAAAGAAGAACCTTACGACGTCGTAGCCGTCATGGATGCCGACAATCTGACATCTCCGGACTTTTTAGCCGAAGTAAACCGTGCGTTCGACAGCGGTCTGCAATCCATACAAGCCCATCGGACGGGGAAAAATCTGAATACGGACATTTCCGTCCTCGACGGTATCAGCGAAGAAATCAACAACGGCATCTTCCGCAGCGGGCACAATGTACTCGGACTTTCCGCTGCCTTATCCGGTTCGGGGATGGCATTCGACGCCCACTGGTTCCGCCAGAATGTAGCGCACCTGCAAACAGCAGGCGAGGACAAAGAACTGGAAGCCCTGCTCCTGCAGCAGCGCATCCATACCACCTACCTGGCACAACTGCCCATATATGACGAAAAGACACAGAAAGAAGAAGCCATCAGCAACCAGCGGAAACGTTGGATAGCCGCACAGTTCGGAGCACTCCGCAGCTCGTCCCTCAATTTCATGAAAGCATTGGGACAGGGCAACATTGACTATTGTGACAAAATATTCCAGTGGATGCTTCCTCCCCGTCTGATACAGATAGCAGCCGTATTCGGGCTGACACTCCTTTTCACGGTCTTCAGCATTTGGCAGAGCCTGCAAGGCGGAGGATACGAATGGATGTCAGCCATAAAATGGTGGGTGTTATCCATCGCCCAAATAGCGGCAATGATACTTCCCATCCCCGGACACTTATTCAGCAAACAACTGGGAAAAGCAATCATCAAAATCCCCATGCTTGCGCTGACCACCATCGGAAACCTGTTCAAGCTCAAAGGGGCAAACAAGAAATTCATCCATACAGAACATGGAGAACACCCATAGGCAGAACCGAAAGAATACTATAAACGAAGAAAAACATCATACCATCATAGAAAACAAAAAACATGAAAATAGCCATTGAAGCCCAACGCATTTTCCGTCCCAACAAACACGGAATGGATTTCGTAGCTCTCGAAACAATTCGGGAATTACAGAAGATGGATCATGAAAATGAATATTTTATATTCGTCAGTCCCGGTGAAGACAGATGCCTGGAAAGCTCGGAAAATATGCACATCATTGAACTGAAATGTCCGACATACCCCCTTTGGGAACAAGTGGCGCTGCCGCGTGCCGTAAAACGCATCAAACCCGACCTGCTGCACTGCACAAGCAACACCGCTCCCCTGCACTGCCCTGTTCCTTTGGTATTGACACTGCATGACATCATTTATCTGGAAAAACGGCAGTCGTCCAGTCAGTCATGGTATCAGGAAATGGGCTGGCATTACCGACGGCTAGTGGTTCCCCGCATACTTCCTAAATGTAAAAAGATTATTACCGTTTCGCAGTTCGAACGGAAACGCATCCTTGAAGCACTCCACTTGCAGGACGGACAATTAGTAGCGGTATACAATGGATTCAACAGCCATTTCCACCTGCAACCCAAAGCCCCGGAAATCACACGAAAATATATAGATTCGGACAATTATCTGTTTTTCCTGGGCAATACAGACCCAAAGAAGAACACCCCCAGAGTGCTAAAAGCATACAGTGAGTATCTGAAACGCTCTGAAAAGAAATTGCCGCTGCTCATTGCCGATCTGAAAGAGGATGCCATTGACCGGATATTGGAAGAAGAAAAGATTACCGATATAAAAAGCTCGCTTCGTTTCCCCGGATATATTGCAAACACTGATCTTGCGGCGTTATACAGTGGCGCATTCGCTTTTCTTTATCCATCGCTTCGCGAGAGTTTCGGGATTCCCATGCTGGAAGCGATGGCATGCGGAACACCTATTATCACAGGAAACACGTCAGCCATGCCCGAAATAGCCGGTGAAGGAGCTTTATTGGTAGACCCATATCATCCGGAAGAGATCACAGAGAAGATACTCCAACTGGAAAATGATAATCAGTTTTACCAACAACAAATAGAATATGGGCTTGAACGCAGCAAGCTATTTTCATGGAAAAACAGTGCGGAAGCACTGCTGAAAATATATAAAGGACTGACTCGCTGAAACCAATAAAGAACAGTACTAATTCAAGCCCTCTTTCTCCCGAAAAGGAAGCCTTGAATTAGTACTGTATTCTATCGGAGACAAATATCCCGGTTTCCCATTCCCTTTGTCAAGCCCACTCCTCCTCCGCATCAAAGCACGGACAAGCCTTCACCCATTCCTCCGGCTCGATCTCCCCGTTCCCGTTCAGATCAGGACTCAGGTCACGATGTCCGCACACCCGGCAACCGGGATAATCACGCAGCAACGTAAGCACAAGCACATGCATCGAGTGTATCTGCCATTCGGTACGGGTATCGGCAGGCCGCCCGTGACAGTCAAGTCCGCCCTCATAGCAAATACCGATACTTGTCTGATTAAAGCCTTTCGCATGAGCTCCTATCCGTTCAATGGGGCGGGTAGTCTTGATGTCGCCATTTTTCCGGATATAAAAGTGGTAGCCGATCCCGTTAAATCCCCGCCGGCGGTGGCACACTTCAAGGTCTGTTTCCGTGAAATCCCTGTCCGCCCTAGAGGCGGAACAGTGGATCACAATCAGGTCAATCTTCCTCATCGACCTGCCCTTTCGTTCGTTTTCCTTTTCTCTTCCTGCGGAAGAAAAACAGGATTTCCAATGCAATCTCCAAAATCTTGTCAATCATAACTTTTCATTTTTACAGGTTATTCATTTACAGGTAGTACACATCAATGATGCTGATGTACTTACCGGACTAAACGGTAGGATCGGGAGCTTCCTCCTCCCCTCCATCGCCACCGGAACCGGAACCGCTGCCACTACCGGAGCCTCCGCCATCACCGTTGCCTCCCGAAGCCGGCGCATTCTTGGAGACAAGTTCGAAGACCATGTTATTGTCCCCGCCACGTGTGGTTGCCGTACTATCGTTGGCAAGCCGCAGAGCATTATCGACCTTGAAACGAAGGTTGACACGAGTGATATTCCTCACCGTACAGTCCTTTTCCAGTTCCACACCGGGACAAGTAAGCGTGGTATAGAAAATCCCCAAGCCATCAACTTTTACCTTATTCCCCGCTACGAGCACCTTCTTCATCGAACGGACAAAGGATTGCATCACATGCTCCACATCTTCCACCGAAAGCGAACCGATCGACTCGATCTCACGCGCCAGCGACTCGATAGAATAAAGTTTCGATTCCCCCGGCTTGGGTTTGAGCACATACACCATCGGCGATTTGTCGTCACCAATCTTTTTTTTGCGCTGATAGCGCACCACAGACACTGTTGCCATACTGAATTTGTATTAAAGAAAAGAAGGACATTCTCCCTTTCTGTTGGTGAAACAAAGATATGGCAGTGCACCGGCAATTTCCCGGATTACGACGGACTGTGCCGGACTATGACGGGATAAAACGGATTAAGACGGATTAGAACAGCATAAAGCAGAATAAAACAGAATAAAGTAAATTAGAAACAGATTGAAAGCATACTAAAAGCGAATACAAAGTAACCATAAAGCAGATAAAAGCTGAAAAAGCTCCCAATCAGCCCCGAATAAACACCGCCCAAAAGATAAGCAGACAACGTGAATAACAACTAAATAATACAAGCATAAAAGCAACACTTTCATGAGCAACAAATTTGCTAAATCCAGTAAAAAACAGTAACTTTATACCCATTACAAACCCTACAATTAAATCAAAAATGAAAGCAAATACAGATACCCTGCAAAAACAGGAAGAAGAAAAATCCTTCCAATACCGCAGCTACGGAAAAGGAGAACTCGCCATGCTATATATCCCCAACGTCCAGCAACAAAGCGCAGTAGACCGCTTCAACGAATGGATCGAAGCCGCACCCGGACTAAAAGAACGCCTGCTATCCACCGGCATGAATCCCCGAAGCAGACACTACACACCCGCACAAGTACGGCTGATCGTAGAAGTGCTGCAGGAGCCTTGAAGATAAGTATTAAGTATTGGTGCCAATCAGCAGTTAAAACAAAATAAGAATAGTTCCGGGCAAGATACCAAATTAACGTATAAAGCTGTCCGAAAAGTAGATAAATACTATCAATCTATCATTCAGCACACGGAGAAGAATCTCTTCTTTGACTAATATAAAGAGCTGATTCTTCGGCAGACTTAGGATGACAGAGCAAAACGATAGCAGACGTTCTCTTTTCGGACAGCCCCATTCAATATCATTTTCCGGCTCACTCGGATGAGCACGTTGCTTTTCAGCCGTGTCTCTTAATGAAATTTCTGATCTTCTTCGATAAGTTCCTGGCTAAATTTCTCCGGTGCCAAAGGGGTAAAGAGTTCTATAAGATTTTCTTCGGGATCGCGCAGGTACAGGGTACGCATCCCCCAATCGGGCATATCCGTAGGCTCACTGATAAACGTCACGCCTTTTGCTTTCAGTGCGACAAAGGTTTCGTCCACGTTATCCACACTGAATGAGATCATTAATTTTTCACGCATCCCAACAGGCTGCTGCTTATCTGCATTACCTGCCGAAGGCGCCATCCAGTCGGATACAAAAAGGGCGAGACCTTCTATTCCGTCGGCTACTTTAAAACTGGCGTATCCGCTATTCTCATCTCCCCAGGCCGGCTCTAATCCGAGTTGTTCGGTGTAGAATTTGAAGCATCCGGCGAAGTCCTTTACTAATAATCTTACGTTACTAAATCTCATTGTTTACAGATTAATGGTTTATTATTTGTTTCTTAGAATCGAAATGCAAATATAATCATTCTATCGGATGACGTTTCATGAATCCGTATTTACCTCAAAACTGTGCGAAAATAAAGTAAACCGGTATCAAAATGAATCACCATTCAACCAGTGATCCACATCGTTACTCATCCCCCGTGACCTGTTACCCACCACCCTCACCAACTACGATTATTACCTATTACCTATTACTTATTACCTAATACTTATTACCTATTACCTATTCAAACAGCTCCTTCTCCGGCAACCAGCACGAGCTGTCATTGACAGTATTTCTGACCCGTTGTTCCGGTGGGACGGACGGGTCTTGGGACTCTTCGCAGGGGAGGTAACGTCCGCTGACGGGATCGTAGACAAAAGTAGCCACACCACCTGCTCCAAGGTGTTTGAACTTCACTTTTTCGACATAGACACGTGTCACTCCGACCTCCTTGTCACGCTCCACTACCAAGCCATAATCCGCCTTGTTGAAGAAATCGGCAGACCCGTTTACGTCGTACATTTCCGGACGCGGAGTATGGTTCGTCACCGGATTGCGGTTCATCTTTCGGGGGTGCGCCACAAGAATCACCAGACAGTTATATTGCGTGGCAAACTCCGTAAACAGATTCAGGAAATTGGAAAGATACTGCGTTTCCGATTGCCCCGGCGCGGGGGTATGCTCGAAACGGTTGACCGGGTCGAAGACGAAGATGCGGCATCCCCGACGCAGGACAAGCTCACGGGCTTTGGCAAGCACCCGTTCCGGAGTGGCGCTGCCTTTGAGGGCGATGTGACAGACGTTTTCGGCAAGAAACTCTTCCGAACGGAGCAGAAGTCCTTCCGTCATGCCGCAACCGTTTTGAAAACGGCGTCCGGTCAGTTTCTCGATCAACTTGCGGAGATGGTAGACGATAGGATTATTCTCCGGACTGAAAAACGCTATCTTCCACTGATGGCGCATACAGAGGCGCAACACCAGTTCGTCCAGCCATTCCGATTTTCCGGCCCCCGGTATGCCCGTAACGATGACCAGCCGCCTACGTTCGTACGTACAAATCTTATCCATCTCCTCCCAGCCCGTTTCCGCTCCGGGACCGAAGCCGTTGTCGAACAATGCCCGCAGGTCTTCGTGCAGATCGGCGGCGGTGAAGATGCCTTCAAGAGGGATTTCTTCCGCCTGCTCGATGGCGATGCGAAGGCTGTCGATCCCATATTTGACAAGATGTTCATTGGCATCCTTGCAGCCCGGTCCGTAGACGGCCACACGGCAGCGTTCGGCACCCAGACGGTTGACCAGTTCGTCACGCAGTTTGAGCCCGGCAGAGTCGGTGTCTACGGCTATGATGATGTCTTTCAGATTCTCGAAGTGCGACTCCATGAAGCGGTCGAGCCACGAAAGGTTCGCGTTTGCTCCGGCAGGTACGGAGATCACGCTTTTGAATCCGGCGGCAAGGGAGGACGCGGCATCCAGTTCGCCTTCGTGGATGATGCAGGTGTCCTGTCTCAGCACGGAATCGATATTGTAGGGAATCAGTTCGGCTCCCTGCACCATTTTGAAGTTTTTGGCACCGCTGCGGAACTTGGTGTTGACGAGTTTCCCGTCCTCAAAATAATTGAAACAGACGCACCGCTCTTTCGTGCCGGATTGCGACATGAACTCTTCCTGCTCCGTGATGCGCAGACCGGCGATGACGGACTGCGGAATGCAACGCGTCTCTACCAGCCAACGCTCCGTAGCTTCGGAAAGCGTCGTCTTCGAAGCGTCGAACACCGGACGGTGGAAATGCTGGGGAACGGCAGATGCCGCACGACGTTTACTAGCAGCCTGTCGCTCGGCTTTCTCACGCTCTTCGGCATCGTCGGGGACGTAGAAGTCGGCTCCGCAATGGTAGCAATGGCAATGTCCTGTGTCGATATTGACCCGCAGCGAACGGTCACGCTTGTTGTGCCTCGTCGGGAGGCATTGCTCGCAAATGGTTTTAACGACACCGCTGGTATGCCTGCGGACATCGACGTGATAATTAGCAAAATTTCTCATATTTCTTGTTTCTATTCCTCCCTTTCGAAAAGGAGATTTTAAGTTTGTATTAATAATTTTTCTATCAGTTCCCAATGCAGACAGAAAGCTAAGCATCAATGGGCACCGGGCTAAACACCAATAAGCAGCGAACTGAACATGAATGAGCAGCGAGGCGAGAATGAACGAGCACCGAGCCGAGCATGAACGAGCAGCGAGCCGAGAATGAACGAACATTGAGCTGAAAGGCAACGCTCACGTAGCCGGATGTCAGAGAGAGCCGGAGCTAATTTCCCCACTTCCAATGCACTTCATCCCACACAGCAGACCTGTCCGGTCTTGGAGGCGCATCCTTTGGAATCGGATGCCCAAGATACGTCCGCTGCCCGCCAATGAGTTGTTCAAAGCGATACAGTTCTTCCTCAGCCGATTGCCGGCAACTGCCGAGCAGCCTTTTCTTCAGCTCCTGAGCCGGACGTCCGCCCGGAGAGAGGTAATTGCCGAAATACAGTTTCACATCCCTCAAAAACAGCAAGCCATCTTCCCTGCCAAAGCGTCGGATATGCTCTTTAAAAGCAGTGATCACCTCCTCCTGCCGCTCCACGAAAAGTTTGCCCATACAGGAATGCATAGCCATCGACTCCATGTAACTTTCCGATTCGGCCATCTGATCCACCAGCATCTCCCACGGAAGAACCGGCTGTAGGGGCAACTGTCCCCTATCCTCCGGTGGAGAAACGATCTGAAGTCCGTCAGAAGCGGCGGCGGCAGAATTTTCTTTCTCTGTCTTTTCTTCGTTACTACTGTTGTTGTCTTTGACAACAGTAGTAACTCTTCTCTCCTCTTCTCTACTCTTCTGGTTTTGATTCGGTTTTTCGCCTTTATCCATCGGTGTTTCCGGCGTGCTTTCCATGCGTTTCGGACGACCTCCTTTTTTGCCGTTCGCCACATTAATCATCCGTCTTTCTTCGAGCTTCGCCATCACCCTGTCCAGATAAGGCGAACGGAACATTTGCCGTTCTTCGTCGAGCACAAAAAGGTCGAACTCACGGAGCACCCTTTGCAACACACCGGCATCCAAGTCATACATCCGCGCGAAAGCCCCCATACAAAGCGGACAACAGGATGCTTCATAATTGTCCGCTTTGCGCAAATGCGTAAGAAGCATCATATAGATTCCGAGCGATTGCGCAGCGTCAAGTTCCATCATCATCCTGACAATATTGTCATTACTCAAAAAATTTACCTCTAAATTGAAATACTGATCTTTCTTCATATCTTACAATTAATTGACTGTGATTCAGAACATCCCGAATCCGCTCTGCAAAGGTCTGAATACTTTTCCGAAAAACTACTTGCAGAACTGCAAACGATGTTTGACATTTTTCTATGAACTTTGCGGCATAATTTGTAAAAAGATAGATAACATGAAAGGATACGAAAGAGCAACTAAAGAAGAAATTAACGACCGGCTGCGTATTGAAGAAAACTGTCATGCACAAGTTGAACGAATCATCTACATACGTCACCTGTGTAATCTGAAACTTGAAGAGGCGGCAGATGTGACCAATCTCAGCATATCTACCCTGAGCCGGTACGAAAACGAAGTGACCAAATGCAGCGTACAGAGCCTCATAACGATATACTACCACTATCAGAAATACCTCTACGAGCGGCATATCCCCTTCGACAAGAACCTGTTTCTCATAGATATGAACTCGTTTCACAACTAAAGAGCAACAGAGAAATAAAACGGACACACACAAAGAATGACGGTATAACACTGAAAAAAAGCAAAAAAGATGAAAACTATCATATCTTTTATTACCTTTGTATATGGCAAAAGCCCACCAAAAAACAAAGAAATAAGCATGAACGACAATGAAATAGGCAATCCACCGATAAAAGCATTAATCGTTTTCAGAGATAATGGGGATACGGATAATCTTTATGTTCCCATTTTATGCGATGCTATCAGGACGACGGGGATTGACGTACGATGTTCCACGAATGAGTTTTGGGACTCGGATACACCTTATGACATCATCCACTTCCAATGGCCCGAAGAGGTAATGGGATGGAATTGTGACGATCCGGACAGGATTCGCCGCCTGGAGGAACGTATCACTTTTTTCCGGTCCCGTGGGGCCCGGTTCGTGTATACGCGCCACAATGTCCGTCCGTATGATGCGAACGAGGTGATCGGCCGTGCTTATGACATTATCGAAGGACAAAGCGACGTGGTGGTGCACATGGGACGTTACAGTCTCGACGAATTTGCAGCCAAACACGCGGACAGCCGGAATGTCATCATTCCGCATCATATTTATCAATACACGTACAAGGAGGATATCAGCGTGGAACGTGCGCGCCAGTATCTCAATCTGCCGCAGGAGGCGTTTATCGTCACGTCGTTCGGAAAGTTCCGGAATCGTGAAGAGAGGCGGATGGTGACCGGAGCGTTCCGAAAATGGGATGAAGCAAAGAAGTTCCTGCTTGCTCCACGCCTATACCCCTTTTCGAGATTCAACAGGTATGGCAGCAACTTTTTCAAGCGCTGGGCATCCCGGGCAGGATATTACCTGCTTATACCCTTGCTCAACCGCCTGCGCAGAATGCACGCCGGAGCCAGCGACGAACCTATAGACAACTGCGACCTGCCTTACTACATGGCCGCTTCGGATGTAATATTCATCCAACGAAAAGATATTCTGAACTCCGCCAATATACCTCTCGCCTTCCTTTTTCACAAAGTGGTCATAGGCCCTAATATCGGAAACATCGGAGAAATCCTCCATGACACGGGCAATCCGTCTTCCACCCCGACAACAAATTTGATATCATACGAGCACTGGAGGCAGCCCGCCAACTGTCCGCCCGAAGGAAGGGGGAAGACAATTATGCGTATGCCATTGAAAACATGAACAGCGGAAAAATAGGAAAAGAATATGCGGAGCTTTACAGAAACCTAGCCAATCTCTCTCTTTAAACGATCTTAAAAACAAACAACAATAGAGTAGCCATACACAGTATTTATGGAAAATGAAGAAATAAAAGTCAGTGTCGTCATACCTGTCTATAACACCGAAAAATATGTTCGGGAGGCAGTAGAAAGCATTATGAATCAGACACTGCGGGAGTTGGAGATCATCATCATCAATGACGGCTCCACAGATAACAGTCTGCAAGTTGTAGAAGAACTGGCTGCGGCAGACAGTCGGATACAGGTGTATTCGCAAGCCAACCAGGGAGGTTCAGTCGCACGTAATGCAGGCATTGCGCGAGCTTACGGAAAATATATTTATTTTATGGACAGCGATGATCTGCTGGAAAAAGAAACTATCGACCTGTGCTACCGTAAATGTGAGGAGGAACAGCTTGATTTCGTTTTCTTCGATGCAGAAACTTTCATTGACGGCAACGTCGAGAATGCACCTGCATTGAGCTATAAACATACTGGTAAACTGGAAGATAAAGTCTATACGGGCATTGAAGCATTCAAAATACAATTGGACAACAATGAATTCACTCCATCTCCCTGCTTGAGTTTCATTCGTTGCAGCTTCCTGAAAGAGCATCACATCCTGTTTTATCCGGGCATAATACATGAAGATCAGCTATTTACAGTCACTCTTTATCTGCAAGCCGAAAGAACGGGACGTATCCATCATTCTTTCTTTCACCGCCGCCTCCGTGAAAATTCAATTATGACATGCGATTTTTCACTCAAAAATTTAAAAGGATATCTCACTGTTACTCGCGAGATAGTCAAATTCAAGCAACAAACCTCTGAAAAAAAAATCAAGGATACTATTGATTTATATCTGTCGCAAATGCTGAATGCTGTCATTTGGCAAGCTCATGTGCTTCCTTACCCGTACCGGCTTCGGCTGGCGTGGCGGTGTCTGTTTAAATACAAAAAACTTATATCTATAAGAAGCATCGGAGTCTTGTTATTCAAATCCATCATTCACAAGTAGACCAGAAAAGAATCATTCAGGCAATGGCAAACAATATTAAACATCAGTTATTTTCCGGAGTTTTCTATACGGCACTAGCCAAATACAGCGGAATCATTATATCACTCGTCGTGGCAGGGATTCTTGCGCGGTTGCTTTCTCCGGATGACTTCGGAGTAGTGGCAATCGCTACGGTCATTATTGCATTTTTCAATCTCTTTACGGATATGGGAATATCGCCTGCTATCGTACAACATAAATCATTGACTAAAGAAGAACTATCGGACATCTTCTCATTCACCGTATGGACAGGCATCGGAATCAGTATACTCTTTTTTGCCGCTTCCTGGCTGATCGCCGATTACTACGAAAGTGGGATCTTACGGACGTTGTGCCAGCTCCTGTCCGTCAACCTGTTCTTCGCCTCTGCCAACATCGTGCCGGGAGCCTTGTTCTACCGCAACAAAGAGTTCAAGTTTATTGCTGTCCGAAGCTTTATCATCCAGATAGCCGGAGGTGCCGGAGCAATAACTGCCGCGCTTTGCGGAGCCGGCTTATATGCGCTGATTATCAATCCTATACTTTCCAGCATACTGATATTCGTTATTTCCTATCAACGCTATCCGCAACGGCTGCGTTTCACGTCAGGACTGAAAGTACTCCGAAAGATATTCTCCTATTCGGCCTATCAATTCTTATTTAACGTGATTAACTACTTCAGCCGCAATCTGGATAAACTGCTGATTGGTAAATATATGAGTATGTCAGCACTAGGATACTATGAAAAATCCTACCGCTTGATGATGCTCCCTCTGCAGAATATTACGCAAGTCATCACACCGGTCATGCACCCCATCTTCAGCGATTTCCAGAATGACAAGGAAAAGCTGGTAACATCCTATGAACGCATTGTCCGTTTTCTGTCATTCATTGGTCTGCCGCTCAGCGTACTGCTTTTCTTTACGGCGGAAGAGGTAACACTGATTATTTTTGGTGATCAATGGCTGCCTTCGGTTCCAGTATTCCGGATACTTTCACTTTCAGTCGGTATTCAGATCATACTCTCCTCTTCAGGCTCTATTTTTCAGGCAGCAGGTGATACAAAGAGCCTCTTTGTCTGCGGACTCTTTTCGTCCATACTTAATGTGACCGGAATGCTAGCAGGGATATTCTATTTCGGCACACTGACAGCTGTAGCAACATGTATCGTGATAACTTTTACTATCAATTTCGTACAATGCTATTGGATGATGTATCGAGTTACATTCCAAAGAAACGCATGGCCTTTTATTCGCCAACTGATTCCACCCATAGTGGTAAGTGCACTGATTGCCTTCTGTCTAACACCTCTGCAGCATTTTTTAGGAGGTATGAATATTTTTATCACACTCATTTTGAAAAGTCTCATTAGTTTTATTATCTTTGGAATTTATATACAAGCAACACGTGAGTACAACTTATTAGGTAAAGTGCAGTCTGTGCTAAAGAAATTGCGGCATCACTGATACCTCAAAAACAAACAATAGAATGAAAGCATTATTCCTCATATTTCATGGTTTCGACGAAGCAAACGGAATCAGTAAAAAAATACGTTATCAAGTAAAAGCCCTCAAGGACTGTGGACTGGATGTACGCACATGCTACTATGAAGTTTCTTCTGACGGAAACCGCCGATGGATGGCAGATAATGAAATACTGACTGACTTTGGAAGCGGAATGTCTGCCAAGATACGCAAACGATTCGATTTCAGCTTTATTGCTAATTACGTTTCTCAAGAAAAGATTGCTTTGGTTTATATCCGTTCTTTCCATAATGCAAATCCTTTTACTATCCGTATGGTCAAACAGCTAAAATATGCAGGAGCAAAAGTGGTGATGGAAATACCGACTTATCCTTATGACCAAGAGTACGTCACCCGTTTTATGAAACTTGAATTAGCTGTCGACCGTTGTTTCCGACATTCTTTAGTGAGAAAGATGGACGGAATCATCACCTTTTCCGATGCCAGAGAAATCTTCGGCAAAAAGACAATACGTATTTCTAACGGAATAGATTTCGATGCAGTTCCGGTAAAGCAGCATATCAATGATACTTCCAGTGAACTACATCTTATTGGCGTAGCCGAAGTACACTATTGGCATGGCTTCGATCGTATTATCAGCGGACTGACAAAATATTACCAAACACCGAGAGACTATAAAGTATACTTTCATATCGTCGGTGCATTAAGCGGTGAACGCGAAAGACAAAAAATACTTCCACTCATTAAACAATACCAGCTTGAACCATATGTCATCTTACATGGTGCACATCGCGGTAAAACACTAGATCAACTCTTCGAGCACGCAGACTTTGCTATTGGTAGCCTGGGACGTCATCGTAGTGGAATCACGAACATCAAAACTTTGAAAAACCGGGAATATACTGCCCGAGGACTTGCTTTCGTCTATTCCGAAACTGATAGTGATTTTGATAATCGTCCATACGTACTAAAAGCTCCGGCTGACGAGTCTCCCATTGATATAGAAAACCTTATCGCATTCTATCAACATCAGCAGCTGTCGCCGGATGAAATCAGAAGTTCTATTAAAGAAACCCTTTCGTGGCAGGCACAAATGCAAATAGTATTGAATGAGCTTTTAATAAAGAATTGACATGAACACTCTAATTTCAATCATTATACCAGTCTATAACTCCGAAGAATATTTGGAGACTTGCTTTCGTAGCATCCTTAAACAGACATATTCATATTTCGAAGTTATCATAATCAATGACGGAAGTCAAGATGACAGCCAACACATTTGTGAAAGATTTTGTACAGAATCCGATAAATTCCATCTGATAAATCAGAAAAATGAAGGAGTAGACAAAGCTCGGAACATAGGACTGGCAGCTTGCAAAGGAGACTTTATCACATTTGTCGATTCCGACGATTATGTTGAAGAAAATTGGCTCCAAACCTATATAAATACACTGGAAAAACACCCTTCCTGCGACTGGATCGTACAGGGAATCATCATAGATTGGGGAACGAAAACGAGTAAAGAAGCACTACCAACTAAATTGTACAAGGAAAATGAAGTCATGGAAGGTTTCTTTCAACTCGAAAAAAGATATCTGAGCGGATTTACTCCCAATAAGATGTACAAACGTTCAGTAATAGAAGCACACGCATTACAATTCAAATATACACTAAAAGAGGATTTACTGTTCAATATACAATATTGCCAGTATGTCCATGAACTCTGTATACTCTCTGACGCTCATTATCACTACATACAACGAACCAACGGGAGTCTCGTCCACAAAAGATATCCCCCTTATTATATGAAAAACTTGATAGAATCGCTGCGAGATGCCGGAACAGCACTTGCAAGGAAATACAACAACAACGACTATGAACATTTCACAGAGAATTGTTATCTTACCAGTTTTGTTGCTTTATTGGCTAGCATGTACAAAACGAATGGAATCAAAAACAAGAAAGAGAGAATTGCTCTGATTCGTGAGTACCAACAGGAAAGAAAATCAAATGCACATATATTGCTACACTTTAGCAGCAAAAACAAGAAATTGTTTGGGGACATTGCGAAACTTCCGGCCACCATATCCGACAGCATTTTTAGCCTCTTGTTGCCCTTTATGAAAAAAATATTAGGATGAAAATATTATATATATTCAATGCACTGGCCAATAAAGCCGGAACAGAACGAATTTTGACTGACAAGATAACCTATCTGGCAGCAAACCCCAAATACGAAGTTTCTATTGTTACCTATGAACAAGGGGATCACCCACTTGCTTTCCCTTTACCGGACAATGTAAAATGGGTGGATATACGAACTTGTTTCTACAAATTATATCGTTATAATATTATTCTCAGAACATTACTATACCAAGTGATGAGACTGACGTTTAAACATAGACTGACCAGACTGGTGAAAGAATTTGCACCGGATATCATTATATGTACAACATACGCTTTTTCGGAACTGGACATCATAGCCGGACTACCGGGCAAAAAGATACTCGAAAGCCATGTAGCCAAAAACACAGTAGAGAAAAAATTCAAAGCTCCCCCTAATAGTGTTCAATACTATTTGGCAAACCAAAAAGACAAGCACATCTTAAAAAGAATACAGAAGTTTGATGCTATCATCACCCTGACGGAAAACGATAAGAAAGAGTGGAAAGACTTTAGTAATGTACAGATAATTCCTAATTTACTCACTTGCTATCCGGAAACGATATTACAAGATAAACGATACAAGAGAGTCATTAGTGCAGGCAGACTGCAATGGCAAAAAGGGTATGATCTGCTCATAGAAAGCTGGCGAGAAGTGCATAAACGTTTTCCCGACTGGCATCTGGCTATCTTCGGCGATGGCCCGGACAGAGGGCTATTACAAACTATGATAGAGCAATACGGCCTGTCTGAGGTTGTCCATCTTTATATGCCTACAGACACAATTTATGCCGAATATACGAAAAGTGATTTTTATGTTATGAGTTCACGTTGGGAGGGCTTTGGACTTGTACTTATTGAAGCGATGTCATGTGGAATCCCATGTATCTCATTCGACTGTCCGCATGGTCCTTCCGATATAATAGATAATGGGAATGACGGATTTCTTGTTGAAAACGGAAACATCAATTTATTGGCGGAGAAAATAAACTACCTGATAGACCGTGAGGACATCCGCACTGAAATGGGGAAACAGGCACGCAAAAATGTAAAAAGGTTCAAAATTGAAAATATAGCCGGACAATGGGAAGCTTTGTTTAATCAACTGAGCGTCTCTTGAACATCTCCGGAGAATTAATTACTCTGACTATAAAATACACTAAAAGAAGAAGATATGAAATGGTACAGTAAATACTTGCTAGCTTATGAAAAAACATTTGCAGAAGTCCCTCCGACTATTGTCGAAGAAGTAAACCGTAATATCACAAAACTGCAAAGTGAACAACCACTCGTTACCGTATCGATCATCGGATACAATGAAGAAAAGCATCTGCTCGCCTGCCTATGGTCCCTAAGCGAAATGCAATGCAAGTATCCTGTAGAAATTATTGGAGTAGATAATGAATCGAAGGACCGTACGGCCGAAATTTTCCAGGCATGCGGCGTACCTTATTACACAGAAACTCAACATAGTTGCGGTTTCGCCCGCCTCTGCGGACTCAGCCATGCAAAAGGTAAATATCATATCAATATTGACTCCGATACTATGTATCCTCCAAAATATGTAGAATTGATGGTCAATGCCCTGGAACGTCCCGGAATTGTAGCAGTTTGTTCTTTATGGAGTTATATACCTGATGAAACTCATCCGTGGTTAGGACTTAAAGTGTATGAAACGGCCCGTGACGTACATTTGTGGATGCAATCATTCAAACGTCCCGAACTTAGTGTACGAGGTCTTGTTTTTGCTTATCGTACGGAATATGCAAAGAGAACAGGCATTCGTACTGATATCATTCGTGGAGAAGACGGTTATCTGGCGTTACAACTCAAGCAATTCGGGAAAATAGCCTTTATCCGCAACCGCAAAGCACGTGCCGTGACAGGATATGGTACAGTAGGAGCAGACGGCAGTCTATTCAACAGTTTCAAAGTAAGAGTAGTTAAAGGGCTGAAAGGCATCAAGAATCTCTTCACTGAAAAAAAGGAATATAAGGATGACGAATCTAATCTGATAAAGTGAGGATAGAAAATTATAAAAACAGACAATAAATAAAAAAACAAAGAAGATGAAAACGAATTATTCAAGACACAGATTCAAAGAACAAAGAAACCATAGAGTGAAAATATACTTAACACTGTTAGTATTCTGCCTTGTTAGTATTTCTTGCATCAAGCAAGTCAATTTATATCAGCCGGAAGATGAAGAAGAGGAAAAGAAGGACCCTGTCTATGTGGTTGAAAATGTTGAAGATTTGAAAATTGAATCTTTAATGTTACGCCCTGACGAAAATGAATTTATCTATGGAAAGGTTATTTTTGAACCCAATAACGACAAAACGGTATGGACTGCAACAATTAAAAATTATCAAGCTAATCTTTCACAACTGAAAGTTGTATTTAAAGCTGTTGCAGATCATATTACGGTAGGTAACGTCAAACAGGTCAGTGGAGAAACTCCCAATGATTTTCGTAAGGAAGTTGTATTTCGTCTGTACACTGTACATAATGAATACCGAGAGTTTACACTTTCAGTGGTTAATCCTTCCGATAGTTATTCCGGATTTCCGGTGTTGGCTCTTATAACTGAGAATGAAAAAGCCGTCGACTCCAAAGATAATTGGGTGCCGGGACGTATGGTATTCGACCCTCAGCAAAGTGACTATACTCTTCAATCAGAAACAATGAATATAAAAGGACGGGGACACAATTCATGGGGACAACCGAAAAAGCCTTATAATATAAAGCTGTCCAATAAAGTATCATTTATGGGAATGAATAAGCATAAACGCTGGTCAGTACTTGCAAATGCCGGTGATCGTACATTGCTACGCAATCGCGTTGCATATCATATTGGTCGGTTGACGAAGTTAGCATGGACTCCGGATACCCGATATGTCGATGTTATTCTTAATGGAAAATTTGTTGGCAACTATCTGCTTACTGAACAAATCCGCGTTGACAAAAACCGGGTTAATATCACTGAAGCGGAAGAAGGCATGAAACCGGAAGAAGTAGGTTACTTGCTGGAATTTGATCGTTATGTAGAAGACAACTACTTCTACACGAAGCGTCGCCAACTGCCTGTAAATATAAAAGATCCTGATGAAGATCTCTTAACGCCCGCCCAAAAAGAATATATTGCGAATTATGTAGATGAAGTAGAAGCTCTTCTATACGATAAAGATAAAATAGATATTGCATATCGCAATATGATCGATATAGATACATTTATAGATTGGTGGATTGTAACTGAACTTACAGAAAACCGGGATACCAGATTACCGGGAAGTTGCCATATGTACAAAGATGCAGGAGGTAAACTCTGTGCCGGCCCGTTATGGGATTTTGATCTTACAACATTTTTAGGTAATACAAGATCGTTCATGCACTATGATTACGAAGTCGATTTAAGTGCTCCTGTAGATGCTAATCGAAGTTTATGGTACAAAAAACTCTTTACTGACCCTGTTTTTAAAGCTAGGGCGAAAGAACGCTGGAACCAATATAAATCGTCATTTGAGACTATCAGTGATTTCATCGATCATGAAAAGGATGTTATCAAAACATCTGCTACCCGCAATTGGGAGTTATGGGAAATTGGTCAAGGTTCGAATAAGGATGAATTACTATCTTGGGAAGATGCTGTACAAAGACTGAAAGAAAACTATAATACCAGACTGAACTGGCTTGATAAACAAATTAATCAATGGTAAAAAAACGATGAACGAAACACAGAGTTTTGCTTTATATGAATTTATAAAATCAGGAAATAATAAATAATATGATATTGGGTTCTCTTATACTAGATCAACGGAACAGAAAAGTTTTCATATATATGTTACTAATACTGTTTTGTCTGTTTACGACTTCTTGTATTAAACAGATGAATCTGTATCAAGGTGACAAAGAAGAAGATGAAAATGGAGGAAATGCAAGTACAAATCAGGAAGTAATATGCGAACCTGATTTCCTTTATCCTTTTGATAAAGAGACCCAACATGTACAAGCAGAAATTATTATACATACTAAAACAAAGTTGTCGGATGTACAAACAATGACTGCCCAAATACCTCCATTGAAATACAATAAATCATGGCTTTGTATGTTGACTCAAGACGATTGCCAGCATGCAGCATTTTCATGTACATGGGCAGCGATACATGGAAAACCTTTATCAAAGGAATATTTTTACGATCTTACTCACCTCCAAACAGGAGATCTTCCTCCCGATATGTATGTGTTAGGTAAAACATTGGGAAGTACAGACGGAGCAGGAAATGAGATACGCTTTTCTTTTACTACCACTTTGGCACCTGAATGGGAATTTATGGATGCCAAGACCTCTATTAACAAGGGATTCAGCGAAAATTACTACCGTTTTTTTATGAAATCCGGATTAATATGGGGAAATGTAAAAGAAATGCTCAATTATGGTGTAGGAATTTCTTTCCATGATGTTAATACAGAAGATGTCCGCAATGAACAAGTAATATTGGAACACTATGAAATTGCACAAAACATTATGCTCGACAAATTGTCAGGACGTGGCTGTAAAATGTTAGCAGAGCCTAATGGGAATAGGACCTATGCAAATGCAGCCATCTTATACCAACCTATACAAACTATGACTGCAGAAAAGGATGCAACAATGCTATACCCATATCAGGATAAACAAGATTTAAAGAAAACAATCATCCAAAGATCCTTCTACAACCCTAATAATACAGATAAAAAAGAAAATATCGAAATTCTAAAAGATGCTATCACCAACGAATTACTTAAACCAAAAGAAGAACGATCAGCTATCTGCATCGGTGTACACCGAACAGATTTATCCTGGGTAGATTTCTTTCTTTGGCTCAACAATGAATATGGCAAAGATGGATCAGACAATATATGGATGCCCAGTCAAGAAGAATACTATGAATATAATTATTATCGTACTCTAGGAAAGCTCAGCAACCCTATCCCGCTCGACGATTCTTCATTTAAACTAATTGTCAATCTGCCTTGTGAAAAGTATTTCTACTATCCTTCTGTCACCATAAACCTATCTGGTATACAGTTGGAAAATATTGCTTCTATTGAAACGAATAATGACGTGACCGGACTATCTTATGCTGACTACAAAGACGGTATCATGCTCAATATCGACTGTCGGAAATACCTGTTTGAACACGCCGAGAACTTCGTAAAACGATACGAGGCCAATCCTTCCGATGCTTCCAACAAAGCAGACGCCCTCTACTTTGTAAACATACTGAAAGAATCGGCTAAAAAAGAGGCACTAAAAAAACGACTTCAATAAATCAACAAATATCTATTAAACGAAAATACAGCTATGAACGAAACTCTCACCCTCATCCTCGAAATCATCTTCTGGTTCGCCCTGTTCATGGTGTTCTACACCTATCTGGGCTACGGCATCGTTCTCTACGCCCTTGTCAAGCTGAAAGAGCTTTTCGTGAAACCCGTGAAACGGGTGCTGCCACCGGACAGTGACCTGCCGGAAGTAACCCTCTTCATCACCGCCTTCAACGAAGAAGACGTGGTGGACGAAAAGATGGAGAACAGCCTCGCCCTGGACTACCCTGCGGACAAACTCCGCATCGTCTGGGTGACGGACGGAAGCGATGACGGCACAAACGACCGTCTCCAAACCCGCTGGAACGGAAAAGCAACCGTCTACTTCCAGCCGAAACGGCAGGGAAAGACAGCCGCCATGACACGAGGAATGACACTCGTCCGGACCCCGCTTGTCGTCTTTACGGACGCCAACACGATGGTCAACAGCGAGGCAATCCGTGAAATCGTACTGGCTTTTCAAAACCCGAAAGTGGGCTGCGTGGCAGGAGAAAAACGTATAGCCGTACAGACGAAGGACGGAGCAGCCGCCGGAGGCGAAGGCATCTACTGGAAATACGAATCGACACTGAAAGCGCTCGACTCCCGTCTCTACTCAGCTGTAGGCGCTGCCGGAGAACTGTTTGCCGTCCGCCGCGAACTCTTCGAACCGATGGAACCGGATACGCTGCTCGACGACTTCATCCTCTCTCTCCGCATCGCCATGAAAGGATACACCATCGCCTACTGCACCAATGCCTACGCCATCGAAAGCGGATCGGCAGATATGGGTGAAGAGGAAAAACGAAAAGTGCGCATCGCTGCCGGAGGGTTACAGTCGATCTGGCGTCTGCGCCCGTTGCTGAATCCTTTCCGTTACGGAATCCTGAGTTTTCAGTACACGTCGCACCGGGTATTGCGCTGGTCTGTCACTCCATTCCTGCTGTTTGCGCTGTTACCACTGAATATAGTCGTTTTGCTATTGGGCGAATCTCCCCTGTTTTATGGCACCCTGCTGGGGTTACAGATTCTTTTCTACGGAATGGGATACTGGGGATATTACCTCTCTACCAGACAAATAAAGAATAAAATACTGTTTATTCCCTATTATTTCTTATTCATGAACGTGAATGTGCTCAAAGGAATCGGCTATCTGAAAAGAAAAAAAGGAAGCGGCGCCTGGGAAAAAGCAAAACGTGCCGAAAAATAAGAACAGAGAATCAAATATTTTGCTATCTTTGCATGAAACAGAATCTTATAAATCTAATCGGACAAGCATGAACAGAACATTACATGAGGCAGATAATGCGCAGAGAATACTGAAGTTGACCGCCGACACCATGCTATTAGTCGATAGAAATGGCATTTGCATTGATATTGATATTCATAGCAATTTATGGTTTTTACAAGAAGAGAGGCTCTTAGGAAAAAATATATTCGAACGGATGCCCGAACACACCCGTGAGAAGGTTTACAGCACCTTCCAGACCGTGCTTCGGGAACAGCGAAGCATCAGCAAGAACTACAAGCTGGAACTGGAGGATAATACCTATTATTTCAAGTGTATCATGTATCCTTACGATGACATGGTGCTCTGCCAATATCGGGACATCACCCAGCGAAGCAACGTGAAACGCCAGCTGGAACAGGTGAACCGAAATCTGAGGGAGATACAGAAAGTGGCTCAGATCGGACAGTGGATGTACAACACCCGCGACAATGTCTTCTATTACATGGGCTACACCGGAGTATTGTGCGAGGAATCTTCCAGAAGTATCTCTCTGGAGAAATATCAGGAATTTATCGTCGAAGAAGACCGCCTGAGCTTCACCAGCTGGTGCCGGAAGAATGAGGAAGGACTCAACGAAGAAAGTATCAGCTATCGGGTCCGTGTCGCCGGAGAGATTTACTATATGCGCCTTCAGGCTTATCTGCGAGACGAACTACCGAACGGCAGCTGCAACATCGAAGGTTACATCCAGAACATCACCGACATACAGCGTCGCAGAAACGACATCAACACGCTGACGCACGCCATCAACAACGCAAAGGAGAGCATCTTCGCCGCCAAAGAGGACGGTACGCTGATCTTCGCCAACCGCCAGTTCCTCCACAACCACGGCATCCCGGAAAGTGAGGAGATCGGCAAACTGAAAATCTATGAAATCGCCGGCGATATGAACACGCAGGAAGACTGGCATGAACGCTGCAAGGATATCCTGCACGGAGGAAGCAGAAGTTTCGTCGCCCATCATCCTTCGAAGGTCAGCAAGAATATATTGGCTTACGAGGGAATCATGTACAACGTCACCAATGACTCCGGTGAAGAAAGTTACTGGTCATTCTCCCACGACATATCCGAGCGACTGCACTACGAAGCGCAAATCAAACGACTCAACCTGATCATGGATACTACCATCGACAACCTCCCCGCCGGAATTGTCGTCAAGGAGATCAACAACGATTTCCGATATATCTACCGCAACCGGGAATCGTACAACCGGAATCTGTGCATCGGCGAATCTATCGGCAAGAATGACTTCGACTACTATCCTCCCGAAGTGGCAGAAAAGAAAAGGGAGGAAGATACACTAGTTGCCACCACCGGACAGGGACTGCACTGGACAACCGAAGGGAAAGACAAAAACGGAAACGAGATCATCCTCGACAAACGGAAAATACGGGTGGACGGAGACGAACTTTCCTCCCCCATCATCGTCAGCATCGAATGGGACATCACGGAGCTGGAAAAAATCAAACGGGAACTTCAGACATCCAAAGAGAAAGCCGAAATGTCGGACAAACTGAAGTCTGCTTTCCTCGCCAACATGAGTCATGAAATACGCACACCTCTGAATGCCATCGTCGGCTTCTCACATCTGATAGCCGAAAGTGAAAATAAGGAAGAACGTAAAACATTTTATGAGATCGTCGAAGCCAACAACGAACGTCTGCTGCAACTGATCAACGAAATTCTTGATCTTTCGAAGATCGAATCGGGCATTATCGAGTTCACCAGCGCACCGGTAAATATCCATAGCCTGTGTAAAGAGGTGCATGACGCCCACGTATTCCGCACGCCGCAAGGGGTACAACTGATCTATGAGCCATCCGAAAACGGACTGGTGATAGAGACTGACAAGAACCGGGTGTTCCAGGTGTTCTCGAATCTGATAGGTAACGCATTCAAATTCACGAAGGCAGGCAGCATCAGTTACGGATATAAACTGGTGGGCAATCAGATCGTTTTCCACGTGACTGATACCGGTACGGGCATCGAACCGGAGAAGATAGGACGTGTGTTCGAACGTTTCGCCAAGTTGAACAACTATGCGCAGGGGACGGGACTCGGACTGTCTATCTGTAAAACAATTGTCGAACGATTGGGAGGTGAAATCTCCGTTTCTTCGGTGGTAGGTCAAGGGACGACTTTCACGTTCACCCTGCCTTACGAGTCGGAACAATCGACCGGCACGGGTTCTATAAAGATTGACATGGCTTCTACGGAGACGTCAGTAGAAACGTCTGTCAAGGAGGATTCTGAAAAGACTTCCGGAAATACGGACGATAATAGTTCCGATAGTATTTCCGCCAATGCCTCTCCAAGCCAGCGGACTATTCTGATAGCGGAAGATGAGGACAGTAACTTCGATTTGCTGAAAGCTATTCTTGGAAGAAAGTACAGGCTTATACGTGCACGGGACGGTATGGAGGCCGTTACCTCATACGATGAAGCGAAGCCGGACCTTATTCTGATGGATATCAAAATGCCTAATCTCGACGGTCTGGAGGCTACGAAGATCATTCGTGAGCTTTCTCATACTGTGCCCATTATCGCACAAAGTGCTTATGCTTATCAACAGGATCAGATAGCTGCAATGGATGCCGGATGCAGCGACTTCATCGCCAAGCCGATCTCTCAAGCGAAGCTCAAGGATATGATTAATAAATGGTTACCATAAAATGAAAGCCTTATATAGATTACTTTACTACCTGTCTATCCTGCTGACGAGCATTCTGGCAGGTTTCACATTAGCCGGAGCCTTCGCCGGAGATGCTTCGCCGGGCGGCTTTAAGCTGATGCCCTTTATCGGATTGGTTCTGCCGATGCTTTTGCTGGCTAATGTCGTCTCTGCCATCTATTGGACGGTTCGCTGGCGATGCTGGGTTTTCATTCCTTTAATCGCCATACTGGGAAATTTGGGGTATCTGACCCGTGTCCTCCAGTCCCCGCTTTTCGATTCGGCTTCCCAACCGAATACTGAATCTCTGAAGAAAAACGAAAGGGCCACCGAATCAGCACTGACTATTGCCACCTATAACGTTAACAGCTTTAATCACGAGCACACAGGTTTCTCATGCAAGGAAATCGCTGCTTACATGAAGGAGCTCGGTGTAGATATCTTCTGTTTTCAAGAGTTTGGGATCAATCATGAATTTGGTACTGACAGTCTTCGCACCGTTCTTTCCGAATGGCCGTATTACTATGTACCTTCTTCTCCTGCCGGAGAGAGTCTTTTGCAACTGGCTGTGTTCAGCCGTTATCCTATCAAGGAGAAGCAGCTCGTCACCTACCCAAATTCCAACAACTGCAGCCTGTGGTGTGATATCGACATTAACGGCCAAACAATCCGTCTGTTCAACAATCATCTGCAGACTACGGAAGTCAGCCGCAACAAGCGCAAACTGGAAAAAGAACTTCGTGCAGACGATACCGACCGTGCGGAACGTGCCGCTCTCACCCTTGCCGATGGTCTGCATGAGAACTTCAAGAAACGTGCCGCACAAGCTGAACATATCAATCAATTGATTTCCGATTCTCCCTATCCCACCCTGGTATGCGGTGACTTCAACTCTCTCCCTTCTTCATATGTATATCAAACTGTAAAAGGAGAAAAGATGAATGATGGCTTTCAGACCTGCGGACATGGGTATATGTACACTTTCCGATATTTCAAGCATCTGCTGAGAATCGACTATATCCTCCATTCGTCTGAGTTTCAAGGGGTGGATTACTTCTCTCCGGATTTGGAGTATAGTGATCATAATCCGGTGGTGATGAGAATGAGGTTATAAACCTTACGCTGTATATCACTATATAGAAAGGCTACAAAAAAGCCAGTTAACTCATTATGAATTAACTGGCTTCCCATTAAAATAAAATCCTTCTTTTTAATTTTAAAACTTGTATTAGAAAGTAACTTTTACTCCTAATTGCATAGACCATGCACTACCAATGGTATTGGTATATTGCCATGATGATCTTTCTTTAAAAGCTTCACGTGAATTAGCATTTATCTGGTAAGTCAAGGGTTCACCAACTTTGCTAGCAGTTTTTAATAACTGTACATTGTCATAACTCTTGAGACCACAAGATTGATATGCTCCCCATTTTGAATTAATCATATTTCCTACATTCAGCATATCAAGGCTAACCTGTATTCCATATTTACGCCCACCTAAAGTTGCATAAAAATCCTGAGCAATTTTAAAATCAAAGCGATTAATCCAAGGTGTTAAAGATCCATTACGTTCCACATATTTTCCCTTACGATCTTTAAGATAAGAATCATTGTTCACAAAATCCCAAAAATCTTTAGCTTGATCTACAGCAGAATAAGTAATAGCACCACTTTTATCTGTAATATCAACAAAGGTCATTTCATCCTGAGAGTTAGGCACGTATATTAAATCCGAATAATTGCCATCACCATTCATATCATTATAATATGTATAGGAATAACGTCCTGTATGATATCCTGAATAAAATAACGAGAATGTTGTCTTTAAGCATTTAGCATAATTAATTTCATAAGAAGCATTAGCAATAATACGATGGGGCGTAGAAAATAAAGAATAAGATACTCCAGGATCATTCAATGAATTTACTGCCACATTATTTTGCCATGCTGAATTAGGTGCTGACCCAGGATTTGCAGTCAGATCTTTAGCCATTGTATAAGTATAGCCGATAGACCCTGTAAAACCAAAATCGTATTTCTTTGTCAAAATAGCATTAAAAGAATATTGATATCCTTTATCTTCTCCATTAGAAAGTTTTACTACTACATTCTTACCATTAGTATAATCATTATACTCGTATTTTTTTGAAGCCCAATAAATACGATCCGGTTGTTCATTATACACACCCGTAGGCTCAGCCTCATTCATATTGATCTGCGCAACATTATAAATATCTCTTGTATACATTGCTCCAACAGATAACATAAAATCATACGGCAGTTGAATATCCACATTCAAATTACTACGCCAAACTTGCGGCATCTTAAACTTAGGATCTACATATGCTATAACATCAGGTGCTTGCTCTGAAGGTGTAGAAGGAAATAAACTGGGATATTTCTGCAGAGTTTCTCTATAATTAGGATTAAAACCAAAGTCAGCAGGTAAAGAGCCCGGATTTTTTTGTGTATTATACTCTACCATATTTTGGTATAAGCCCGAATTACTTGGTTGATTAGTGAACCATACAAAAGGTAACAATCCAGTAAAGATTCCTGTACCTCCTGATACAATTACGGAGCGATCACCTTTTACATCCCAATTAAAACCGACTCTTGGCGAAAACAAGACTTGTGTCTTCGGCCACTTAGAAATATCGACATGAGTATTATTTACAAAAGCTAATTCCTCTATTGACTTGTTAGAATCCAATGAATTCATATATATTGGCATATCCAGACGTAAGCCATATGTCAAACGAAAATTAGGAGTAAGAGACCATACGTCTTGGGCATACACACCAACCATTCCGAATGTCAACTCAGAACCTGGAGCATCATTACCATTATACCCATATGTAATACCATAAATGGTAGGTACTTTTCCCTGCATAAAATCATCCATTGAATCATAACGATAATATCCGTAAGGGCCTCTCAAATAAGAGTTTTTAAAATATTGGCGTTCAAAAGAAACGCCAGCAAGCAATTCATGTTTTCCTAATGATATACTCACATTATCAACAAGACTAAATACATTATTGATAACCTGATTATTAGGAGTAAACACTTCTGTACCTAAAGTTATATATTGCTTTCCGTCCTTATATATATCGACAAAAGGAAAATCAGAGCCTTTCTGCTCGCGTGTATCACTAATATGAGTATATGTGGCTAACAGTTTATTCTGAACATTATTCGAGAAACGACTATTTAACTCGCCTGTTATCGATGTTACTACGTTTTTCATCTTATAGTTTGAATTACCAAAAGAAAAGGCATCCAAACCATAACGATTAGAATTAGTACTAGTTATAATAGTGGACTTAGCGCTTACTTCTCTGTCATCTTCTGAGGAAACAGAATTAAAACGCACTGTCAACTTATGGTTCTGATGTATATTCCAATCAATACGAGCCATTAACTTCCAATTATCACTTTGGAAATTATTGAAGTTCTCATACTGTCCGGGGTCATAATCATATTTAGTTTTAACAAAGTCACTGATAGTACGCATATCACCCACCCAAGTACGTGAGATACGTTTTCCGCTATCCCCTGTTCCATTTTGATCTTGATTAGGAAGCCAAGTTACCCCCGGAGTTTCCTTATTTTCAATTTCAGCATTCAAGAAGAAGAAAAGCTTATTCTTAATGATTGGACCTCCAAAAGTTACACCATATGAATGAGAGTTGTATTCTTTTGCTTTAAGAATATCCTCACCGTCAATAGAGCTCCCTGCAAATCCTCTTGGTTTATGATAGGTATATGCAGTACCCGAAAATGAGTTTGTTCCACTTTTTGTTACAGCATTAATAGAAGCACCTGTGAAGTTGGAATATTTAACATCGTAAGGAGAGACATTTACAGTAATCTCATCGATTGCATCTAAAGATATGGGTTGAGAATCTCCTCCAGGTAAATTATTAGAACTTAATCCGAAACTATTATTAAACGAAGCACCATCAATCGTTATATTGTTATAACGTCCATCACGCCCCGCAAAAGAACTGCTTCCACCTGCATAAGGAGAGAGCTTTGTGAAATCTGTTATACTTCTGTTAATAGTAGGTAAAGTGTTCATCTGACGTTCACTTACATTAGTAACAGTACCTATTTTTTCGATAGTTTTTGGTGCTGTTACTACTACTTCATCCAACAACTCTGAACTTTCTTTCAAAGAAACATTCAATACGTAGTTTTCTCCTAATGACAACTGGATGCCCTTGTAAATGGCTGACTGATAGCCGACATAGGTGATTTCGACTTTGTAAGGACCGCCTGTACGCATACCTTGCAGATTGAATTGCCCACTGACATTGGTCACTGTACCATAGCGGGTACCGGAGGGCTCGTGAATAGCAACGATCGTTGCTCCAATAATAGGTTCATCTTGTGCTGTTACTTTACCACTCATACTTGCTGTGGTAACTTGCGCACTCATCGTAGCAGTAATCAGTAACATTACGACCACTAAAAAAGACCGCATTCTCTTCAACATAATGTAATTTATTAGTTAATACTAATTGTTTGTTTCATTGAAACTGTGCACAAAGATAATTAATATTATTTAGACTTAGATGACAATTATGCTACATTCTTTTAAGAGAGATAAACATTTTATTGCTTTCGAAAACAATAAAGGCCCTGCAATGTTTGCAGAGCCTTTCACTTTCGTATATTAAGTGAGATTTAACTTGTAATCTGTCAGCAAATACTAGTCAGTCATTAGGTTTCTATAACGAACACGCTTCGGCTCTTCATTGCCTAGACGCTTCAATTTGTTTTCCTCATATTCTGAATAGGAACCTTCAAAGTAGAATACATTAGAGTCTCCTTCAAAAGCGAGGATATGCGTACAGATACGATCAAGGAACCAACGGTCGTGAGAGATGACTACCGCACACCCTGCAAAGTCTTCCAAACCTTCCTCCAAAGCACGAAGGGTGTTCACGTCAATGTCATTGGTCGGCTCATCGAGCAGCAGAACGTTACCTTCTTCTTTCAGAGCGATCGCCAGATGCAGACGGTTTCTTTCACCACCGGAAAGAACACCGCAAAGTTTTTCCTGATCGGCACCGGCAAAGTTGAAACGGGACAGGTACGCACGTGCATTGATATCACGTCCGCCCATACGGATCAGATCATTACCACCGGAAATTACCTGATAGACGCTCTTGTTCGGGTCAATGTCTTTATGCTGCTGGTCTACATAGGATACCTTTACGGTCTCTCCTACTTCAAACTCACCTTTATCTACCGTTTCCAATCCCATAATCAGACGGAAAAGAGTTGTTTTTCCTGCACCGTTTGGACCGATGACACCGACAATACCGTTAGGAGGAAGCATAAAGTTCAGATCATCGAACAGCAGTTTGTCGCCGTATGCCTTCGCTACGTGTTTTGCCTCGATTACCTTATTACCCAAACGGGGACCATTCGGGATAAAGATTTCCAGCTTCTCTTCTTTCTCCTTCAAGTCTTCATTCAGCAACTTGTCGTATGAATTAAGACGGGCCTTTCCTTTCGCCTGACGAGCTTTCGGAGCCATGCGCACCCATTCCAACTCACGTTCCAGTGTTTTACGACGCTTGCTGGCGGTCTTTTCTTCCATTTCCATCCGTTTGGTCTTCTGTTCCAGCCAGGATGAGTAGTTTCCCTTCCAAGGGATACCTTCGCCACGGTCAAGTTCGAGAATCCATCCGGCAACGTGATCGAGGAAGTAACGGTCGTGAGTTACGGCGATAACCGTACCTTCGTACTGCTGCAAATGTTGTTCCAGCCAGTCGATAGATTCAGCATCCAAGTGGTTGGTAGGCTCATCGAGCAACAGGATGTCCGGTTTCTGCAACAACAAACGGCAAAGAGCGACACGACGGCGTTCACCTCCGGAGAGATTCACCACCGGCTGATCTTCGGGCGGACAACGGAGTGCGTCCATCGCACGTTCCAATTTGCTGTCCAGATTCCATGCATCGGTTGCGTCGATGATATCCTGCAATTCTCCCTGACGGGCGAAAAGTATATCCATCTTGTCCTGATCTTCATAATACTCGGGCAAACCGAATTTCTGATTGATTTCTTCGTATTCTGCCAGTGCGTCAACGATCGGTTGCACACCTTCCATTACTACTTCTTTTACTGTCTTTGTGTCGTCCAGATAAGGTTCCTGTGCCAGATAGCCTACAGAATATCCCGGAGAGAAGACCACTTCTCCCTGATAGGATTTCTCCAGACCCGCGATAATCTTCAATAAGGTAGATTTACCGGAACCGTTCAGACCGATAATACCAATCTTCGCTCCATAGAAGAACGACAGGTAAATGTCTTTCAGTACATTTTTATTTGGTTGGAAAGCTTTGCTCACTCCCACCATTGAGAAGATGATTTTTTTATCGTCAGCCATATATTAATGATTGTATATTGTTGATAATGGCACAAAGATAAGAAAAATGTTTGAAATGCTTTGGAGTTCTAAAAAAATGTTCTACCTTTGCACCCGCAATTCGAAAGAAAGCATAAAGGATTGATTCAGTAGCTCAGCAGGTAGAGCACAACACTTTTAATGTTGGGGTCCTGGGTTCGAGCCCCAGCTGGATCACGGAGTAAAAAACCTCTGATAATCATTGATTATCAGAGGTTTTTTTATTAATATACACAGAACATAGATATAAGACTCTACATAAAGCCCAAAACATATCCAATATCGAATCGATGACAAACAGACCTACACCAAACAATCGGCTCATAGAATGATAAACTTCTTTTTCCAGTTATTGTTTCCATCTTTACCTTATATATTATAAAAGCGCGGCAAAGATACAACTTTAAGAAATAGCGGAAATGAACATTTGTTAATAAAAAGATGGCTATTCCGGACAACTGTTTACTGAAAAAATAGCTTATTTTTGCAAAGAATGCAAGATTAGTCAAATGGTTGAATCAGAAATAAATAAAAGATATTGCCAAAGCTGCGGAATGCCGCTCCGCTTCGACGTGGAGGAATATTTAGGCACCAACTCTGACGGTTCGAGGAGTGATGAGTTTTGTTATTACTGCCTGAAGGATGGGAAATACATTGTTGATATATCCATGTGGGAAATGATCGACATCTGGATAAAATATACAGATAAATATAATGAATACGCAGACACGGACTATTCTCCGAAAGAGCTGAGGGAGATACTGGACAAACGCCTTCCCACACTGAACAGATGGCGGCAAAAGCAAGAGACAAGCAGCCTTCATCATAAGATGATTCAGAACATAATAGTGTACATCAACGGTCATCTGACGGAGGTACTGGATACCGACACGCTGAGTTCGATGAGCGGACTGTCCAAATTTCATTTCAGAAGAGTGTTCCGCACCGCTACCGGAGAGAATATCGGCAGTTACATACAGCGTTTGCGCATGGAACACGTTGCACATCTGCTGATCTCTACGGACTATACGCTAAAGCAAATCATAGAGAAAACGAGTTATCAGACTAAATACAGTATCGCCAAAGCTTTTAAGAAACATTTTGGTATATCAACTTCTCAATACAGAGAGAAGCACAGACCGAACGGTGAAAATCCGGCAACAAACATAAAACCGGAGATAAAAGTGATCAGCCCGATAAAGATATTCTGCATCGAAGTGGGTGAAGCGTATAAAAACAAACTAAAATACAGATTACTTTGGAATAAACTACTGCATCATGCCGAACAGTATGAAGCAGACCCACGATATGACAAGTTTATCAGCCTTAGCATGGACGATCCGTCGATTACGCCTACGGAGAAGTGCCGGTTCTATCTGGGCATCACCCTTCGCGATGATACTAAAGCGAGACCGGTACCGGGAATCATGCAAATTCCCGGAGGGCGATATGCCGTGTTCAGACATACGGGGAGCTATTCTTCTTTACACAAAGTGTACAGGAGCATTTATGAGGAATGGTTTCCGAAAAGTAAATACCATCCCCAAAGCACATTCAGCTTTGAGATGTATATGAATCATCCGTCCACCACGGAAACGTCGGAATTACTAACAGAAATATATATACCGGTCATACGGAAATAATCACCATTAAAACAGAATCTATGGCAAAGATATCAGAAATCATGCTTTTACAGCAGCCGGAACAGCCTGCTTTGGCTATTGAAGTACAAACCGACATGAAAGGTATGTCACAGGCTATCGGAGAAAATTTTGTAAGAATAGACTCTTTATTCAAGAAACAGGGAGAAGTAACCACGGATATCCCCTTCGTAGAATACCCCGACTTTGAAAGCCTGACCGAAGATCGTATAGAAATGATTATCGGACTGAAATCTTCGAAACCTTTACAGGGTGACGAAAAAATACAGTCTGTCATCCTCCCCGCCAGAAGAATAGTCGTATGTCTGCATAGAGGAAATTACAATGAACTGGCACAGCTGTACAATGAGATGACCGAATGGATAAAAACAAATGGATATAAGGCTTCGGGAACATCAATAGAATATTATTACAGCAATCCGGATGTACCCGAAGAGGAACATGTCACAAGAGTTGAAATGCCTTTACTCTAAAAGCAAGAGAATAGTTGCCGTAAACTCTTACCAAACAATAAGAAGCAGAGAAGCCGTCATACAGTATCACCTTGTCTGATAAAGTACCGGCATTCCCTGCTTCAATAGTTCTTTAGAAATTAGCCTTGCGTTTCTTCACTTCTTCTACGAGTTTCGTAAAGGATTTCTCCTTCTTACGTTTTTCATGTTCGGAAGCGGAGAAATGCCATGCTTCTCGTTTGAGTTTCAGATAACTCTCATATACCTTATGATCTAACGTACCATTATGTACCGCTTCTAAAACAGCACAACCCGGCTCGTCGATATGCTTACAATCGCTGAAACGGCATGATTCCGCATAGTCGGATATTTCAAACATTTCGGCAAGCGAATCGGGATTGTCAATCGCCAAACCAAATTCCCGAACACCCGGAGTGTCGATTAAAACACCTGAGCCATCCACCAATACCATTTCCCGACGAGTCGAAGTATGCCGTCCCTTCCCTGTAGACAGGCTTATATCGGAAGTATTCAGTACCAATTTCCCGCAAAGGGTATTCACCAGTGAACTCTTGCCGACACCCGAAGAGCCGACAAACACGACCGTTTCGCCTTTTGTTATGGATTCCCGCAACCGGAGAATCGTTTGAGGTTGACAAATACTTGTGACAAATACAGGAAACTGACGGGCAATGTGTTTGATCGCTTCATCTATTTTCTGCCTGTCACAACCTAAATCGGCTTTATTGAGCACCAATACCGGTTTGATATTTTCTTCCATTATCTGGGCTATGAAACGTTCCGCTCTGCGAACATTGAAATTATCATCAAGGCTTTGCACAATAAATGCTTTATCGACGTAAGAAGCAATGGCCTGCCGGTCGGCTACCGTTCCGTTCTTCTTGCGATACAACGCCCGTTCACGAGGCAACGTATCAACTATAATCCCTTTATTTGCATCAAATGGCTGAAAAATCACCCAATCGCCCGTACAAGGGTATTCATCAGGCATTCTGCCATAAATCATATTTCCTGTTAACTCACACAAATATACGCCATCCTCTGCAACTACTTCATAACAGGTTTTATGTGTCACGATGATTCGTCCATGAGACATATCTTTAAATTGTGAGATTTGTTTTTGCCGGAATAGATTATCACTCCAACCATATAATGACAGATTATTATTTTCGTTACTCATTATCTTAATGTATATAGCATACACGTGAAAGCACAACAATGCTTTTGCTATTGTATGCGGGTATAAAAACTAAAGTTATATAATATAGGAGAATCACTTCCGGAAAGATTATCCGAAAGTATGAAAGTTCGAATCTGTTAAAGTGAACAGATTCTTATCAGACCAAATCCGATGTAATAAATGATGAGTTAAACATCCACTAGTTTTAATGAAACATTATAATTTTAATGCGTCAAAGATATGGGAAATAAATAACAGAACCAAATGAATGATGAAATATGTGTCAAAAGCCAATGGATACACGGCCTGACGTTTCCATTTTCCATTCCCTTGAATTCTTGTCATACTGGTATTCCGCACCGACACTTACTTCCGTATTCTTTTTCACATCGACCGAGATAGAAGCTCCTACCCCTGTATGTGGAAATAACGGATTGTAAACCGGAGGGGGTGTATTTCCCCCCATAAAATATTGTCCCCAGACATTTAACCGGACATTTCTGGCTAAAGAATAATGAATTCTCGTATATATTCCTGCTATGTCTTGTCTCGCTATAGGCAAAGCCAAATAGAATTGCCGGCTTAAGGTTCCTCCCGCTTCAACGAAAAATCTTTGAGAAGGAATCCAGCGCATTCCGGCATTTACCGCTACATATTGCCCCAATCCCAGATAAGTCTTTTGTTCTGCACTCCCAATAAAAGAAAACTGTCCATTCATAGAATGCTGACGAAAATTATAAAAATCCGTCAATGCCGGATTACTTTCCAGCAATGCAGGAAAATCGTAAAAATAGGGAGATAAGCCCGATGCAGGACTTGAAGGTGTCAGACCGTATGTCTGCATGGACTTATCATCTGTTGCAAGTTTTTTAGCCTCTATATCCGGTAACTTCGGTTCTATGATTTTTGCTTCGGGCAACTGGTGTCCGCTTACTTCCGCAGAGCTATTTTTCTTTTGCACATCCATTTTATTCCCCTTTTCTATAGTTTGAGAAAAGGCAGTAGCAACACAAGCTAAAGACACAAAAACAAAGACAGCAACTGTTCTAATCATAATATTCTCCTTTCTTTTATCAGGGGCTATATTATCAATACAATTATCCGGTTAAAAGCTCAATGATCGGTAACATATTTTTTATTTTAAAGCAGAGATAGATTGATAGACAGCTTTTGCCATTACCTGCGCTCCCTTTTCGTTCGGATGAATACGGTCCGGAAAGAGTTCGGGCATTCCGTCCATCGCAGTATGGAGGTCTATAACAGACAGGTCGTTTTTCTTGGCGAGCTTCTTGATCATCGGAATGATTTCTTTAGAGATAATATCATCGTTGATGCCGTCACCTGTAAGATAAGCTTTGGAAGGATAGCAGAGATAAATCTTCGGCTGTGAAGGAAGGCCTTTGAAAGCGTTGATCATGTTCTGCGCATCTTTCATGAAGTCTGCTTTGTATTTCCAGTTGAATGATTTGCTGTCGTTTGTTCCGAGTTTGATAACGACGATGTTAGGATTAAAAGCTAACGCATTCTTATAAGCAGGTTCGTTCATATAAGGATGATCTCCTTTGTTCAACATGGTACGGGCGCTCACTCCGAAATTTTTCACCCAGTAATTGTCGCCCAACATACGGGCCAGTACGGAAGGATAGCTGTCACGGCTGCGATTCTTTATTCCTGCTCCGAACGTAATACTGTTGCCGATGCAAGCCACACGGACGGCATCTTTGCGAGGAGCCTTGAAACTACGCAACCAAGAAGTCAGTTCGTTCTGCATTTCACTCTTGTAGAGGAAATCTTCACGGATTCCCCAACCGTGTCCGCCTGTAGGATAAATATGGAGAACGGAAGGAACACCTTTCTTATTTAAAGCCAGATAATAGTTGACTCCGTTGGCAGGAGGAACTACCTTGTCATCATCGCTATAAACAATGAAAGCACGGGGAGTCTCTTTGGTCACTTGCTTCTCGTTGGAGAATTCTTTTTCCAAATCGGCAGAAGCGTCCTTACCCAACAGATTGTCATGAGAGCCCATGTGGGTGAAAGATTTGTCCATCGTGATCACCGGATAAAAGAGAATCTGGAAGTTGGGACGAAGTGCCTCAGGCGCATGTGTAGCGATGGTCGAAGCCAGATGGCCTCCGGCAGAAGATCCCATGATACCAATATCATTCGGATTCAGATTCCATACGTCAGCGCTGTCACGTACCATTTTCATGGCTGCTTCGGCATCGGAGATCGGGAGGGTGCGGTCGCCTTTCGGCATCCGGTATTTGAGAACAATCAATGCAATTCCTTGTTTGTTGAAATACGGCGCCCAATCATACCCTTCGTGATTGACCGCCAGACCGGAGTATCCTCCACCCGGACAGGCTACCACAGCACGACCTGTCGCCAGTTCCGGTGCCGGCAGGAAAACACGAAGAGAAGGCTGTTCAATATCAAATGGTTTTGGCGTACTTTGTGCCGAGACTTGCAGACCTGTCAATAGCAGGACCAGCAATACAAAAAGAGAAGAGAATTTCTGTTTCATAGTATCTGTATACTTTGATTAATGAATATTTGATGTGCGAAGATAGTAATTTTATGTATCTTTGCGCCTCCTTTTAAATAGAAAAAATGATATGCAAGGAATTAAGAATCTGACACACGGCCCTATCAACCGCCAACTTTTCAATCTGGCGATGCCTATCATGGCAACGTCGTTTATACAGATGGCATACAGCCTTACAGACATGGCATGGGTAGGACGATTGGGCAGTGAGGCTGTAGCCGCCATCGGTTCGGTAGGAATCCTGACGTGGATGTCCGGTTCTATCTCCTTATTAAATAAGGTAGGGTCCGAAGTCAGCGTAGGCCAATCCATCGGTGCGCAGAATCAGGAAGATGCCCGCCAGTTCGCTTCACACAATATCACGATTGCTCTGATCATTTCGATCTGCTGGGGCGGACTGCTTTTCATGTTCGCAAGCCCCATCATCCGCATCTATGAACTAGAAGAGCACATCACAGCCAATGCCATCGAATACCTGCGGATTATTTCCACCGCATTGCCGTTCATATTCCTGTCTGCTGCCTTCACAGGTATCTATAATGCAGCGGGACGAAGCAAAATTCCATTTTACATCAGTGGGACGGGACTGATTATGAATATCATTCTCGACCCTCTGTTTATCTTCGGCTTCGGACTGGGAACAAACGGTGCCGCCTACGCTACATGGCTCTCGCAGGCAACGGTTTTCGCCATCTTCATCTATCAGCTGCGTTTCCGCAAAGACGCCCTGCTCGGCGGTTTCCCCTTCTTCTCCCGACTGAAGAAGAAGTACACACGGCGTATTCTGAAACTAGGTCTGCCTGTAGCTACCCTAAACACCCTGTTCGCCTTCGTCAATATGTTCCTCTGCCGTACCGCATCCGAACAGGGCGGACACATCGGACTGATGACTTTCACCACCGGCGGTCAGATAGAAGCCATCACCTGGAATACCTCCCAAGGTTTCTCCACCGCACTTAGCGCCTTTATTGCCCAGAACTTCGCCGCCGGACGAATAGAACGGGTACTGAAAGCCTGGCACACCACCCTATGGATGACGGGAATCTTCGGAACTTTCTGCACGCTGCTGTTTGTCTTTTACGGCAATGAGGTCTTTTCGATCTTTGTCCCCGAACAGGCAGCTTACGAAGCCGGAGGTGTATTTCTGCGTATCGACGGATATTCGCAGCTGTTTATGATGCTCGAAATCACGATGCAGGGAGTGTTCTACGGCATCGGGCGTACCGTGCCTCCTGCCATTGTCAGCATTGTATGCAACTATATGCGCATTCCGCTTGCCATCCTGTTTGTACGGATGGGCATGGGAGTAGAAGGTATCTGGTGGGCAGTATGCGTCACAACGATTGCCAAAGGACTGATTCTCTTGGGATGGTTCACCATGATCAGGAAAAAATGCTTAAATCTGCCTTCCGTGTCAACAAGGTAGTCGTGTCGTTTGTTATTTTACATATACAAAGATCGTCCGGAGTTATTTTAACTTAAAAAGTATGACCTTGGCAAATAATATGTATCTTTGCGTTGTTAATTTATTAAAGTATTATTTTATAAACCTATTTAAAAAACATTGCATTATGAACAAGATGAAATGGATGGTTCTCTTCATGAGTATAACCATGATATTCAGTGGCTGCGCAAGCATGAACAATACGGGCAAAGGTGCCGCAATCGGCGGTGGTTCGGGTGCTGCATTGGGTGCTATCCTCGGCGGTGTTATCGGTAAAGGCAAGGGTGCTGCCATCGGTGCGGCTATCGGTACTGCAGTAGGTGCAGGAACAGGTGCCCTTATCGGAAAGAAGATGGATAAAGCGGCAGCAGAAGCAAAACAAATTGAAGGCGCACAAGTAGAGCAGATAACTGACAACAACGGATTGCAGGCAGTAAAAGTTACATTCGATTCAGGTATTCTTTTCACTACCGGTAATGCAACTCTGAGTGCTGCTGCCAAGTCTGCATTGAGCAAGTTCGCCAACAACGTACTCAACCAGAACAGAGACATGGACGTATCCATCTACGGATATACCGACAATCAGGGCTGGAGAAACAGTACTGCCGAACAAAGCCGTCAGAAAAATCTGAACTTGTCACAGGAACGTGCACAGAGTGTAGCCAGCTACCTGTTAAACTGCGGCGTTTCTTCCAACCAGATTAAAGGTGTGCAGGGAATGGGCGAAAGCGATCCTATCGCCAGCAACGACACAGCTGCCGGAAGAGAACAGAATCGTCGTGTAGAAGTTTACATGTACGCAAGTGAGCAGATGATTAAAGATGCACAGGCCGCTTCCAATTAAAAAAATATTGCGTTATGCGCGCAACCTGCTGATTTTCTTCTTTGCATCTACCATTCTGGCTGTGATCGTCTACCGCTTTATGCCGGTGTATGTCACTCCGCTGATGGTCATCCGAAGTGTACAGCAGCTTGCGTCAGGAGATAAACCCACGTGGAAACACACGTGGGTTTCTTTTGATAAAATATCTCCTCACCTGCCGATGGCGGTCATCGCCTCCGAAGACAACCGCTTTGCCGAACACAACGGATTCGACTTCATCGAGATAGAGAAAGCGATGAAGGAGAACGAAAAACGGAAACGGAAGCGCGGAGCAAGTACCATCAGTCAGCAGACAGCCAAGAATGTGTTCCTATGGCCGCAATCATCTTGGATACGCAAAGGTTTCGAAGTTTATTTCACCTTTCTGATAGAGTTGTTCTGGTCGAAAGAACGGATTATGGAGGTATATCTCAACTCCATCGAAATGGGAAAAGGGATTTATGGCGCACAGGCTGCCGCAAAGTATAAATTCAACACAACAGCTGCCAAGTTGAGCTCAGGACAGTGCGCACTGATTGCCGCTACGCTCCCTAACCCAATACGGTTTAACTCAGCGAAGCCTTCGGCTTACCTATTGAAACGACAAAAACAGATATTGCGATTAATGAATCTGGTTCCTAAGTTTCCGCCTGTAGAGAAAAAGGCGGTCGATAAGAAAGACACCAGGAAGAAGAAAAAGAAATAAAGCAATCCCTTTATCACAGTCTATTTCATCAAGAAACAAGACAAGGATAAAGGGATTACTTTTTTCTGTTATTATTTGAGATACAGACTATGCCGGTTCCTCACACCTCTCGATATACGCCAATGGTTCGCCTTTATCTACCAATGCTCCCTGCTTGGCACATACCTCGATCACACGACCGCTAAAATTCGCCAACACCTTATCATATGTATGCCAAGGAGTAGCAATATAACAAAACACATCGTCCGGACCATATTTATGTCCCACTTCGGGCGGCATAGAAGGCGATTCCACATCGATCTCCCAAATGATCTGCCCTTTCTCCATTGCCGTCACCGGTTCGGCTTTGGCACGTTTCATCCGTTTCACTTCTTCTTCGGAGAATCCCTGTTTTGCCAATGCGGCATCTTTGGCACGCTGCAAATCATCTTCGAAACGTTTCTTGGCAATACCCGATTTATAATCCCGATATTGGCGGTCGTGCATTGCCAGTTCGAAAAGTTCTTCATCATCCTGTCCGAAATCCCAGCTTTTTTCTGTCATTTCCTTACGATACTCGTCCAGTTGATCCGGATAGTTCTTCTGCGGGTCTTCGTCCGTAAATTCGTATCCTTTTTCTTTTGCCAATGCGATAATCTCCGGAGCAAGTGCACCGGGCAAACGACCACTCTTACCTAGAATCATATCCCAGGTATGGTTGTCGATCATCGTCCAACGCTCCTCTCCCTTGATCAGAGACATCACATTCATCAATGCCACATTCTTCACATATTGGCTGAACGGAGTCACTAATGGAGGATAGCCGAGTTTCGGCCACACATATTCCACTTCGTCAAACAGCATCACGAGCAAATCGTCGATGCTCAGTTCCGGTTCGTTCTTACCTCTCAATATCAGATTGATGCCGGAATGCACTCCTTTCAGATCGGCCATCATAGAACCCATCATACCTCCGGGAAGTCCGCATTTCAAGAGCAAAGAAGACATATGCTTGTTGGTAGGGTCCATAAAATAACCCAGAAAATCGTCAATGAACTCCTGTGTCATGGCACGGGCTTTCATGTAGGCTTTCATATTAATCTCCGGTACCTGAAATCCCGCGTCTTTCAGCATAGCCTGCACAGAGATAACGTCCGGATGAACTTTCCCCCACGAAATCGGCTCCATTGCAACATCAATAATATCCGCGCCATTCTCACAAACTTCGAGGATAGAAGCCATCGAAAGTCCCGGTCCGCTATGTCCGTGATACTGGATGATGATTTCGGGATGCCGTTCCTTGATTGCTTTCGTCAGACGTCCCAGCATTTCGGGGCGACCGACACCTGCCATATCTTTCAGACAGATTTCCGGTGCTCCGGCCTCTATCAGACGCTCGGCGATAGCGGTATAATATTCTACGGTATGTACGGGCGAGAACGTAATACATAACGTTGCCTGCGGAATCATCCCCGCTTCAAGGGCATAATGAATGGAAGGAATAATATTTCTGACTTCATTCAAGCCGCAAAAGATACGGGTGATGTCCACTCCCTGCGCATGTTTTACTTTATACATTAACCGGCGCACATCTGCCGGAACGGGATACATTCGAAGACCATTCAGACCACGGTCGAGCATATGAGTTTGTATGCCGGCTTCGTGGAAAGGTTTCGTGAAAGCCCGGACGGCTTTGTTCGGGTTCTCGCCATACAGTAGGTTGACTTGTTCGAACGCGCCTCCGTTGGTTTCTACACGGGAGAAACAACCCATTTCGATAATTAACGGAGCAATTCTTACTAACTGATCGGCACGCGGTTGATACTTGCCGGACGACTGCCACATATCCCGATAAACGAGACTGAATTTGATTTCCTTTTTCATTGCCGTAAATAGATGAGATTTATATTACTTAGGTTAACTAGTTGATACAAATACACTGAGTTCTCTGACATAATAACAAATACAGAGAGAATAAGTTGGGGTATAAAGACATGTTTAATATCATATTGTCACAAAATCAAAGGAGCAAGCGAGTTTTTACCCGTTGCTCCTTACCAGAATTAATTGTTTGACTAATGTGCTATCCCTATTTATACAAAATCTTTCAACTCTTGTTGCAAACGTTGGCGTGTGAAGAATATGCGGCTCTTCACCGTTCCGAGGGGTAGGTCCAGCTTCTCAGCGATCTCACGGTATTTAAAACCGGATACGTGCATTGAAAATGGTACTTTATATTCCTTCGGCAGCGCGTTGACGATGCGGTGCATCTCTTTTAAGTCATAAGCGCCTTCCGTACTTTCAAATCCTGAGTCTTGGGGGAGATTCAAATGATACAGATTGTCGGTCTGATCTACGAATGTCTGGTCACGTACGATTTTACGGTAGTTATTAATAAAGATGTTACGCATGATTGTGTACATCCATCCTTTAAAATTTGTATCGGGAACATATTTTTCCTCGTTATCCAAGGCCTTTAATGATGTTTCTTGCAATAAATCATTTGCTTCTTCACGATTGGCAGTTAATTTATAAGCAAAACGAAGCAACTCTTCCTGAACTCCAATTAAATCTTTTCTGAAACTTAAACTTTTCATACTTTAAGGGTTTTACGGTTAATATTTCGTTTCTTTCTTGACGTTTGCAAGTTTAAAGGTATTTTATGAGTCAAACAGGGGGAAATTCGTCATTTCTTAGGGGGTGAAACTGTCAAATGATAGATTTTAGGTGCTTTTTGATAGTTTTTAGGTGGTTTAGGACGTTTTTTATTCTCTTCTTCTTGCTTGGCAATACAAAATAACTTACTTTTGGGTAGTATTATTAACTTAAAGTAAAGGACATGACTATACTTATTATCGTAGGAATAATCGTACTGTTGGGAATCATTTTTGCTTCCATGTACAACTCATTGGTGAGACTGAGAAATAACCGTGAAAATGCTTTTGCAGACATCGACGTGCAGCTGAAACAGCGCCACGACCTTATCCCGCAACTGGTGGATACCGTGAAAGGATATGCCGCACACGAAAAAGATACCCTCGAACGGGTGATTCAGGCACGTAACGGTGCAGTCAGCGCCAAGACAATCGACGAAAAGATAGCAGCAGAGAATCAATTATCTTCCGCTTTATCGGGATTGAAAATCACGTTGGAGGCTTATCCGGACCTGAAAGCAAACCAGAATTTCCTGCAACTGCAAGAAGAAGTATCCGATGTAGAGAATAAATTGGCTGCTGTACGCCGTTACTTTAACTCGGCCACGAAGGAATATAATAATGCGGTTCAGACATTCCCGTCCAATATCATAGCAGGTATGGCAGGTTTCCGCAGAGAAATCATGTTCGACCTAGGTACCAACGAACGTGCGAATCTGGAACAGGCCCCGAAGATCAGTTTCTAAAAACGAGCACGTATGCAGTACGTCGGAATCCAAACACAGCAGAGCCGGAACAATCGGCGCTCTGTTCTTCTGTTATTTCTATTTCCCTGCCTGGTAGCAGCATTGCTTTATCTGGCCTGCTATCTGCTGGCTGCTATGGGGCACGGTGAAAGCATGGAAGTAAGTATCCTGGAATTGGCTAATCCTCTTTTCATCAATGCCCTCCCCTATACGATGGGTGTCGTATTGATTTGGTTCCTGATAGCTTTCTGGGCGAATACGAGTATCATCAAAGCCGCCACAGGTGCCAAACCTCTCGACCGCAGAGAAAACAAACGTGTCTACAATCTGGTCGAGAACCTCTGCATGGCAAACGGAATGAAGGCTCCGAAAATCAATATCATCGACGACGATTCATTGAACGCTTTTGCCAGCGGTATCAACGACCGCACCTATACGGTCACTCTCTCGAAAGGGATTATTCAGAAGTTGAACGACGAAGAACTGGAAGCAGTCATCGCCCACGAACTGACTCACATCCGCAACAGGGATGTGCGCCTGCTGATCGTCTCGATTGTATTTGTCGGAATCTTCTCGATGCTGACGCAAATCACTTTCTATACTATTACGCACACGCGCATACGTAGCAACGGAAAAAACGGTGGAGGAGCTATCCTCATCATACTGATTGCCTTAGTAATAGCCGCTGTCGGTTACTTCTTTGCCAGTCTGATGCGCTTCGCCATTTCACGGAAGCGCGAATATATGGCAGATGCCGGTTCGGCGGAGATGACAAAGAATCCGTTGGCATTGGCAAGTGCCCTGCGCAAAATTTCCGATGATCCGGATATAGAAGCGGTAAAACGTGGGGATGTGGCGCAATTATTCATTCAGAACCCGGGCGACCAGTCGAAAAGTGCCCTCAGCGGACTTAGCGGCCTCTTTGCCACGCATCCCCCTATCGAGAAACGAATCTCCATTCTGGAACAGTTCTAAGGATTTCTGTTTAATTTTCATTAAAGAAAGCAGGGGGACTCCTTATTTTTAGTATATTTGAGTGTTATACATATATACACTAAACTGTAACTGATATGAAAACAAGAAAACAAATCCTTATGCTACTGCTGGTTATGCTAGCAGGAATCCCGACTCTTTCGGCACAGACCAAGAAGGAGAAGAAGGAACAGAAGAAAGAAGCTGTCAGACAGCTGATCGTATCAGAAGACTACAAGATAGACGTCAACACTGCTATGCCCATGCGCGGACGTTCTATACCTCTGACTTCACAATACTCACTGCAAATCAGAAATGATTCGGTATTCTCTTACCTCCCTTATTACGGACGTGCTTACAGCGTTCCTTACGGCGGAGGAAGCGGGCTGATATTCAACGCTCCCCTCAAAGAATACACGATGGATATGGATAAGAAGGGAAACGCCATTATCAAATTCTCCGCCCGAAGTCCGGAAGACTTCTTTGAGTTCAGGGCGAAAGTGTTCCCCGACGGCACCACCAGCATCGATGTCACGATGCAGAACCGTCAGGCAATCAGCTACCGGGGAGAAGTGGATCTGGACAAGAAATAAAATCTTCAAGAATCGCCGTCAGTCTCTTCACTACCTTTTAATATAGGAAGGCAAATGTGGTATTTCACGGCAAGGATGCGTGTAACAAATACCACCGATCCGCCAACGAGCTGACAGACATAAGATTCCATCCCTGCGGCATCGCACAGCCAGTAAGCGATGCCGCCTACTACACACGCCATCGCATAGATTTCTTTTCGGAAAATCAAGGGAATCTCATTGATAAAGACATCACGAATCACACCTCCTGCGGCACCTGTGATACTACCCATGATGATGGCTACCCAAAAAGGATAGCCTAAAGCGATACTTTTCCCCACACCGACCACCGTAAACAAAGCCAGTCCGATGGTATCGAATATAAAAAAGGTATTATTCAGACGGATCAGCCAGCGACCGAAGCAGATCACCCAGATCAAGGCAAGTCCCGTACAGATCAAATAGATAGGGTTCGTCATCCATCCGGGCGTCACATCCAGCAGTACATCACGGATGGTACCGCCACCGATAGCGGTAGCAAGACCTACGACATAGGCTCCGAACCAGTCGAAACGCTTTGCCGAAGCCAGCCGGATACCACTAATAGCAAAGGCAAATGTGCCTATAAAATCAAGAATTTGAACGAATGTGGGCATATATTTGTTATTTTGTATGCAAAGTAACGAATAAATTCCGTAAGAAAATGTACTTTTGCTACACGAATTAGATAGAAACAATATGAAAATAACAATTGTTGCCGGGGCACGCCCCAATTTCATGAAAATAGCCCCTATCACGCGTGCCATCGAAGCCGCAAGAGGGCTGGGTAAAAGCATTTCCTACCGTTTGGTGTACACAGGCAGACGGGACGATACAAGTCTGGATGCTTCCCTGTTTTCGGATCTCGACATGAAAGCTCCCGATGTCTACCTTGGAGTGGAAAGCAGTAACCCCACCAGTCTGGCAGCCGGAATCATGATCGCCTTCGAACAGGAGCTGACGGAAAATCCGGCACACGTCGTCCTGGTAGTGGATGATCTGACAGCAACCATGAGTTGCGCCATCGTAGCCAAGAAACAAGGAATCAAGGTAGCCCATCTGGTAGCCGGCACACGTTCCTTCGACATGAAGATGCCGAAGGAAGTAAACCGGATGATTACCGACGGAGTATCCGATTATCTGTTTACTGCCGGCATGGTGGCCAACCGAAATCTGAATCAGACAGGCACGGAAAGCGAAAACGTATATTACGTCGGCAACATTTTGGTAGATACCGTTCGTTTCAACCGGAACCGGCTGCTCAAACCGGTATGGTTCTCCGTGCTGGGACTTCAGGAGGGCAATTATCTCCTGCTCACCCTCAACCGACGTGTACTGCTCAACAACAAAGAGAACCTGCGGAAGTTGATGCAAACGATGATCGAAAAAGCTGCCGGTATGCCTATCGTAGCGCCCATGCACACTTACGTGCGCAATGCGATCAAAGACCTCGGCATAGAAGCCTCGAACCTTCATATCATGCCTCCGCAGAATTATCTTTTCTTCGGATATCTGATCAATAAAGCCAAAGGAATCATCACGGACTCCGGCAATGTAGCCGAAGAAGCTACGTTCCTCGGCATCCCCTGTATCACGCTCAACACGTATGCCGAACATCCGGAAACGTGGCGCGTGGGAACGAATGAACTGGTCGGCGAAGATCCGGCAGCACTCGCTCAGGCTATGGATACGCTGATGAAAGGTGAATGGAAGAAAGGCGAACTCCCCGAACGCTGGGACGGACGAACAGCCGAACGAATCGTACAAATATTAACAAGTAAATAACCGGAGTGGTTGAGCCGGACTCGATGATCAACGAGCCGGCTTAATAGCCAGACAGAAGTAGCCGACCACTATCAGGTTCGACAAGTGTTTCAGAAAGTTTCACGCCGAGGAAACCAAAGTTTCAAGGCGTAGAAACCAGAGTTTCAAGCAGTGGGAACTAGAGTTTCAAGGCATGAAACTTTTTGTTTCAACCGTTGAAACAGATTTTGGAACTACGGAAAAGAATCGGAGCATGCCGGTTCGCAAGATGTGGCATACGTTGAAAAGGGAAGTATAAAAAGATAAAAAACAATCTGCCTCCTTCCATTGTTGAATGATATAAGCTTGTAAATAACAAAAAACGATGGGTAAAAAAAGTTATATACTCTATTTTACTCAGACTTATTTGTTAACTTTGCAGCCCTACTACGAACGTTATGATACAACGATATAACAAAATACTGATACTGCTCTTAGTCGTATTTGCAGTTTCAAATGCTTTTGCGCAGCAAATAAAGGGGGTTGTAACTGATTCAGTCACTCATGAACCACTAATGTATATCTCTGTCTACTACCAAGACAAGAGAGATATGGGTACTGTCACCAATATTGACGGAGAATATAAGCTCGACGCGCGGAGAAACGGAGGAACGCTCGTTTTCTCTTCCATCGGATATGTCACCAAAACCGTCAAAGTAGGCTCCGGAAATCAGACCGTCAATGTTAAACTCTCTCCGGACGATGTAATGCTCACCGAAGTAGTCGTAAAACCACAGAAAGAAAAATACTCCCGCAAGAATAATCCGGCAGTCGAATTCATGAAGAAAGTGATCGAACACAAAAAAGCACAAGTGCTCGAAGTGAACGATTACTACCAGTACGACAAGTACGAGAAAATGAAAATGTCGATCAACGACCTGACTCCGGAGAAACTGGAAAAGGGTATCTACAAGAAATACTCATTCCTCAAAGATCAGGTGGAAGTGTCGGAGACGACCAACAAACTGATTCTCCCTATCTCCGTACAGGAAACGGCCTCACAGACCATTTTCCGGAAAGACCCCGAAAGCAAAAAGACCATCATCAAAGGAAAGAACTCCAACGGTATCGAAGAGTTTTTCTCCACAGGAGACATGCTGGGGACTGTTCTGAAGGATGTTTTTGCCGATATCAACATCTATGATGATGACATCCGGCTGCTCCAACAACGCTTCGTAAGCCCTATCGGCAACAATGCCATCTCATTCTATAAATACTACCTGATGGATACGCTGATGGTGAACAAGCGCGAATGCGTACATCTGACGTTCGTACCGCAGAACTCACAGGATTTCGGATTTACAGGCCATCTTTATGTGCTGAAAGATTCGACCTATGCCGTTCAGAAGTGTACGATGAACCTGCCTAAAAAGAGTGGTGTCAACTTTGTCAACCGCATGGACATCGTGCAGCAGTACGAGCAGCTTCCCAACGGGAACTGGGTATTGGCGGATGACGACATGACGGTAGACCTTTCATGGAGTTCCAACAAAACCTCGGGAGGGTTACAGGTAGAACGAACGACTAAATACAGCAATTATAAGTTTGATCCGATAGAACAGCGGTTGTTCCGTTTGAAAGGTCCTGTGATCAAGGAGGCCGACATGCTTTCGAAGAGTGACGAATACTGGGCGAGTGTACGCCAGGTGCCGTTGACCAGAAAGGAAAGCAATATGGATGTATTCGTCAACCGTCTGGAACAGATTCCGGGATTCAAATATATCATCTTCGGTGCGAAAGCATTGATCGAGAACTTTGTGGAAACAGGCAGCAAAGAGCATAAGAGCAAAGTGGATATCGGTCCTATCAACACCATGATTTCAAGCAACTACATCGACGGAACCCGTTTCCGCCTGAGTGGTATGACTACTGCCCATTTTGACAAGCATTGGTTCCTGAGCGGATACGGAGCTTATGGTCTGAAAGACGAAAAGTGGAAATATAGCGGAACGCTGACTTATTCTTTCAACAAACGAGATTATGTAGTATGGGAGTTTCCCAAACATTTTATATCTGCAACGTACAGTTATGATGTAATGTCGCCGATGGACAAGTTCCTGTTTACGGACAAAGACAACATCTTCCTTTCGATGAAAACGACAACGGTAGACCAGATGTCATATATGCGTGATGCTACCATCAACTACGAACTCGAAACGCTGACGGGATTCGGAGTGAAAGCCATGCTCCGCCATCGAAATGACGAGCCTACCGGAAAACTGGAATATCTGCGGAATGACGCTGCACAAACCCGTGTGCATGACATCACGACTTCCGAAGCGAGTGTGACACTGCGTTATGCTCCGGGAGAATCTTTCGTCAACTCCAAGCAGCGCCGTGTTCCGGTGTCGCTGGACGCTCCTATCTTCACGCTGACTCATGCCATGGGCTTCAAAGGCGTGCTGGGCGGAGAATACAACTTCAACCGCACGGAAGCAAGCATCTGGAAACGTTTCTGGCTTCCCGCTTCGTGGGGAAAGATAGACTGTAGCGTAAAAGCAGGGGCAGAATGGAATGTCGTACCTTTCCCGCTATTGATTCTGCCGGAAGCCAACTTGTCATATATCACTCAACGTGAGACATTTTCCCTGATCAACAATATGGAATTCCTGAACGACCGTTATGCGTCCATGTCACTTTCTTATGACATGAACGGAAAGTTGTTCAACCGCATCCCGCTGATCAAGAATCTGAAATGGAGAGAAATGTTCCGTATCCGCGCATTGTGGGGGACATTGACCGACAAAAACAATCCATTCAAGAGCAGCAACCCCGACCTCTTCCGTTTCCCGACACGCGACGGTAAATTCACCAGTTTCGTGATGGACCCGAAGGTGCCGTATATCGAAGGAAGTATAGGTATCTACAACATTTTCAAGTTGCTGCACGTTGAATATGTACATCGTTTCACCTACCGTGACAATCCGGGTATCAACAAGAACGGTATTCGTTTCATGGTATTAATGGTATTCTAAGACTATGCAACCTTTAGCAGAACGGTTACGACCAAAGACATTGGATGATTATATCGGTCAGAAACATTTAGTTGGACCGGGGGCTATCCTGCGCAAGATGATTGATGCAGGACGTATTTCTTCGTTTATCCTCTGGGGACCTCCCGGAGTGGGAAAAACCACATTGGCACAGATTATCGCCAATAAACTGGAAACTCCGTTTTATACACTGAGTGCCGTGACTTCAGGCGTCAAAGATGTGCGCGAAGTGATAGAGCGTGCCAAGAGCAACCGCTTTTTCTCGCAATCCAGTCCGATCTTGTTTATCGATGAAATCCATCGTTTCAGCAAGTCGCAACAGGATTCTTTGTTGGGAGCTGTGGAAAACGGTACGGTGACGCTGATAGGCGCAACGACCGAGAATCCGTCATTCGAAGTGATCCGCCCTCTCCTCTCCCGTTGCCAGCTTTATGTGCTCAAATCTTTGGAAAAGGAAGATTTGCTCGAACTCCTGCAACGTGCCATCACCACCGACACCATACTGAAAGAACGGAAAATCGAACTCAAAGAAACGACAGCCATGCTGCGCTTCTCCGGCGGAGATGCCCGTAAACTGCTCAATATACTTGAACTTGTAGTGGAATCGGACACAGAGGAAACGGTTGTCATCACCGATGACATGGTGACCGAACGCCTGCAACAGAATCCGTTGGCATACGACAAGGACGGAGAAATGCATTATGACATCATTTCCGCTTTTATCAAGTCTATCCGTGGCAGTGATCCGGACGGGGCCATTTACTGGCTCGCCCGCATGGTAGAAGGTGGTGAAGACCCTGCTTTCATCGCGCGGAGACTCGTTATCTCTGCTGCCGAAGATATAGGTCTGGCCAATCCGAACGCATTGCTGCTAGCGAATGCCTGCTTTGAAACTCTGATGAAAATCGGTTGGCCCGAAGGGCGTATCCCTTTGGCGGAAACAACGATCTATCTGGCAACGAGTCCTAAAAGCAATTCGGCATACAGTGCCATTAACGATGCATTAGAACTGGTACGTTCCACTGGAAACTTGCCTGTGCCTCTGCACTTGCGCAATGCTCCCACCAAGCTGATGAAACAACTGGGATATGGACAGGAATACAAGTACGCCCACAGCTACGAAGGCAACTTCGTGAAGCAACAATTCTTGCCGGACGAGCTGAAAGAAAAACGAATATGGCAACCTCAGAACAATGCCGCCGAACAGAAACATGCAGAACGGATGCAGCAGTTATGGGGAGAAAGGTTTAAATAAGTAATAAGTTATAGGTAATAAGTAATAATCGTAGCTGTGAAAGAAAACTTGATGAAAGAGAAATCAACGAGGTTTGCAATTCGAATAATTAATCTATATAAATATTTAAGGGATTGCAAAAAGGAAACGATTCTTTCAAAACAATTATTACGTAGTGGGACTTCGATAGGAGCTAATATAAGAGAGGCTGTCTATGCTGAGTCTCATCTTGACTTTATACACAAATATTCCATTTCTCTAAAAGAATGTTCTGAAACAGAATACTGGCTATATTTACTTCAACAAACAGAATATATAAGCGATGAAGAATATGAATCAATTAATACAGACTGTCTGGAAATACTTAAATTACTGACAGCCACAATTGTAAGACTAAAAAACAATGGGAACGCCCCATAATATTTATTATTTATTACTTATTACTTATTACTTATTATGAAAATAGTAGTTTTAGACGGCTTTGCCGCCAATCCCGGTGATTTATCATGGGAAGGTTTGAAAGCTCTCGGAGAATGTACCATTTATGACCGTACTGCCCCCGAAGAAGTATTGGAACGCGCAGCCGGAGCTGAAGTGATTCTGACGAATAAAGTAATCATCAACGCCGATCACATGGCTGCCTTACCCAAACTGAAGTATATCGGTGTGCTTGCTACGGGATACAACGTAGTGGATACGGCAGCAGCCAAAGAACGTGGTATTATTGTAACTAATATCCCTGCATATAGCACAGCTTCCGTTGCACAAATGGTATTTGCGCACATTCTTAATATCTGCCAGCAGGTACAGCATCATTCGGAAGAAGTCCACAAAGGCCGTTGGACCAATAACAAGGATTTCTGTTTTTGGGATACTCCGTTGATAGAATTGCGGGATAAGAAAATCGGTCTTGTCGGATTGGGAAATACAGGATATACTACTGCTCGCGTTGCCATCGGTTTCGGTATGCAGGTATATGCTTTAACTTCAAAGTCTCACTTCCAGTTGCCACCGGAAATCAAGAAGATGGATTTGGATCTGTTGTTCAGCGAATGTGATATTATCAGTCTGCACTGCCCGCTCACTCCGGAAACTCACGAATTGGTGAACGCACGCCGTCTTGCTCTGATGAAGCCGAATGCTATTTTAATTAATACAGGTCGTGGCCCATTGGTTAACGAACAAGATCTTGCAGATGCACTGAACAGTGGCAAGATTTATGCTGCCGGAGTAGATGTACTTTCTTCGGAACCTCCTCGTGCCGACAATCCGTTGCTGACTGCAAAGAACTGCTACATTACTCCGCATATCGCGTGGGCAAGCACAGAAGCTCGTGAGCGTCTGATGAATATTGCCATTAGCAATCTACAGGCTTATATCTCCGGAACACCGGAAAATGTAGTGAATAAATAGGATTACCAAGAAAGTAGCTAAGCCTAAGAGAATATGTCGAAGCCCTCATAGATTAAAGATCATCCTCGCTACAACTATCTGTGGCGAGGATGATTTCGTTAAAAGGGGAGTTTGACACATCCTCTTCCTTTAATGTCTATCAAAATTACCTTAATAGGAATGTCCTCCTTCATCCATCTCCTTCTCTGTAATCTTATGGCGGTCGATACTACGCCATGCATAGAATATATAAGCTATCACAAACGGAACAAGAATAGAGACATAAGCCATAGTCTTCAGCGTAAATTCACTCGAACAGCTGTTAGCCAATGTCAGCGAACTTTGCAAGTCCGTATATGAAGGATAATAAGCAGTGTTATTATATCCGGCTACGAGTAACAAAGCCAAGACTGTCAGCACTGTACCTATCCCTGCAAACCAGATTCCTTTGTCGAAAGTCTTTTTCAGAACTGTCTTACCGATTCCAAAAAGTACCAATACTACACCTATCAGGAAGATGATCAGAACTACCGGCATTTCTATAAAGTTGATAAAGTACTTATAAGGCTGCATATAAACCTCCAATGTATCCGGATTGACAGCAAAACCGTCAGAAACCAATGTACGGATTACAAATGCCAAAAAGAATACAAGGAAGAAAATAGTATTATTCAATACTGCACGACGACATTTATCGGTCAGTTCCTTATCCGCTATACTATTAATGAAATAGAGCGAACCCAACACACGTGCCAAAAAGAATACAGCCAGTCCGAGAATAACATTCCAGATATTAGTCAACGCGTCCAGTCCGTGCCATCCATTTCCCCAATGACTGATAACCGGCATAATCGTATCCGTCATATTCGCCTTATTAATATAGAAATCAGAACCGGTGAAGAAAGTGGCGACTGCTCCACCCAGCAACAGAGGTCCTACTACCCCATTAATTACCAAGAAAGTCTGATAGGTCTTTTTACCCAGCAAATTCCCTGCCTTGCTCTGGAACTCGTAACTCACAGCCTGCAACACAAAACTGAAAAGAATAATCATCCAAAGCCAGTAAGCCCCACCGAAACTGGTACTGTAAAACAACGGGAACGAAGCAAAGAAAGCACCTCCGAACGTTACCAGTGTAGTAAACGTAAACTCCCACTTACGTCCGGTAGAGTTCACCATCATCTTACGATGTTCCTCCGTCTTACCCAAACAGAACAATAAAGAATTTCCTCCCTGCACAAATAATAAAAATACAAGTATGGCCCCCAGCAAGGAAACGACCAGCCACCAATATTGTTGTAGAAATATATACATAATATGTAAGTATTAAGTTTTAAGTATTAAGTATTAGCTCAAGTAATAAGCAATGTATAGTATCAAGTAATAAGTAATAGATAATAAGTAACAACGTCAACCATGATGACAAATCAGCCTGCAGCTACGATTAATACTTATTACTTAATACCTATTACCTATTACTTATCTCTTCTTCCGGTCCTTTCTTAATCGCCTTCACCATAATCCCTATCTCCGCAATCAGCATTACGGTAAACAAGATCAGGAAGATAAAGAAAGTAGCCTGAACGGAGCCTACATCCAATTTAGAGATAGCCGCCGATGTAGGAAGCATATCGCGGATAGCCCAAGGCTGACGACCGCATTCGGCAACCACCCATCCTGCCTGTCCGGCAATGTAAGCCAAAGGAATGGTCAGCAGAGCGATCCAATGCATCCAGCGCATCTTACTCAAATCTTTCTTATATATAAAGAAGAGCACAACGATGAAGAAAAGGATAAAATATCCGCCCAGGATGACCATTATACGGAAAGCGTAGAAATTCAGAGGAACATTCGGAACCAGCTGATTCACATCTTTAATATATCCGTATCCGAAGTATGGCATATTCTCCTGCAAAACCTGATAGGCAACAGCGGCATCTTCCTCGTGTCCGGCGCTCTTCGCTGCACGATAAGCAGCCAGCGCTCCGATAGCGGTCTTACCCCGCTCTATCTTTTCGGCTGCCGACAAAGCAGTCGTACCGTCTTTCAGCTGATAGCCGCCTTCGATAATATTGGTAATTCCGGGGACATATCCGTCTACATCCCGCTCGGCTAGGAACGAAAGCATACTGGGTATCTCAATCCGGAACAGGAAAGGGTCTTTCCCATCATTGTAAGTCTTCTTTTCGGGGTTCAGCATTCCTATTCCCACCAGACCTACATTGGTTCCTCCTTCATAAAGTCCCTCTACAGCCGCCAGTTTCATCGGTTGGGTCTGTGCAATCTGATAGCCGGAACCATCGCCCGTCCATACAGCCAGCAGTGAAGAGACAAGCCCGAAGATAGCACCGATCTTTATGCTTGCAAGCGCAAACTCGCGATTACGTTTCTTCAGCAGAAACCAACAACTGATTCCTACAACGAACACGCCACCAAGTACCCATCCGGACAATACCGTATGAAAGAACTTGTTGACCGCTACAGGCGAAGTTGCCACCGCCCAGAAATCAACCATCTCATTACGCACTGTATCGGGATTGAACTCCATACCTACCGGATGCTGCATCCATGCGTTTGCTACGAGAATCCACCAAGCGGAAATCGTAGCCCCCAGACCAGTCAGCCAAGTAGAAGCAAGGTGGAAGCGTTTGCTCACCTTATCCCATCCGAAGAACATGACAGCGATAAACGTGGCTTCCATAAAGAACGCCAGAATACCTTCGATGGCAAGCGGCGCACCGAAAATATCACCTACAAACCAAGAATAATTACTCCAGTTCGTACCAAACTCAAACTCCAGGATCAATCCTGTCGCTACACCAATGGCGAAGTTAATACCGAAAAGTTTCATCCAGAACTTGGCTGTCCGCTTCCAAAATTCATTGCCTGTTTTATAATACAACGTCTCCATTATTCCCATCACCACAGCCAGTCCGAGGGTGAGCGGAACGAAAATCCAGTGGTACATGGCTGTCATCGCAAATTGGGCTCTCGACCAATCGATCAGCGAGGTGTCAATACTTTCAATCATAATCTTATGTAGTTTAAGAGTTAAAAATCAGTGGTTTTCTCCGGAAGTGCACGCTGTATCAGCTCATTTCCCACATACGTACCCTTGTCGGCATCTGTAGGATGATCGCCGAGAAAGTCGGGAAAGAAGAAAATTTTGAGGATGAAGAACATAATGAATAATTTCACTAAGATAATAAGCCACAAAGTACGACCTAACGTCATACTACGGAAACCCTCCAAATAAAAGTTCCATATTGCAAGCAGTGTATTCTTCATAAGCTGACCTTAGAATTTGTAATGAGTACAAATATACAATTTTTATAATTAAAACAAACAAGTATGGCAAAATGTTGCATGATTTGTATGGTTTTTCTCAAAAAACCTGCCTATCGACAGAAAAAAAACATTTAACGGCGAAAAAGCGCCATCTGTCTATCGCTTTTGCAGCTAATATAATATGTACGTACCTTCGTTCCAGTAAATCAATAGACATATAAAAATATGATAAATGTAAGAAGATTGACAGTGATAGTATTTCTTGGAGCGGGTCTGCTGCCCGGTATATCCGCCCAGGAATCTTCTGTGCAGACAGCCGCCCAGAGCGAGATGAATCTCCCCGCCCAATGGGATTTACAGTCGTGCATCGACTATGCGTTGCAACAGAACATTACGATTCGCAAAAACCGGGTGAATGCGGAAAGTACACAGATCGATGTGAAGACAGCCAAAGCTACCCTGTTCCCCAGTCTGTCGTTCTCTACGAGCCAGAACATGGTGAACCGTCCGTATCAGGAATCAAGCAAAACGATCAGCGGAAGCGAGGTGATCGAGACAACCAGCAAGACCAGTTACAATGGCAATTACGGTCTGAATGCTTCGTGGACCATTTATAATGGTAGCAAGCGACTGAACACCATCAAACAGGAGAAGCTGAACAATCAGGCAGCCAATCTGGATGTAGAAACGTCCGAGAATAGTATTCAGGAATCTATTGCTCAGATTTACATTCAGATTCTTTATGCAGCGGAGTCCGTCAAGGTCAATGAAAACACGCTGCAAGTTTCCATTGCGCAGCGCGACCGCGGACAGGAACTTCTGAATGCCGGAAGCATTGCCAAAAGTGATCTGGCACAACTGGAAGCTCAGGTCAGCACCGACCGTTATCAATTAGTAACAGCGCAAGCCACTCTGCAGGACTACAAATTACAACTGAAACAACTGCTCGAATTGGATGGGGAAAATGAAATGAACGTCTATCTCCCCGCCCTGTCCGACGAAAACGTACTTTTACCATTGCCCACCAAGAAAGATGTGTATATGAGCGCGCTCACCCTCCGTCCGGAAATCGAGGCGAGCAAACTGAGCGTAGAGGCTTCGGAACTGGGTATCGATATCGCCAAAGCGGGATATCTCCCCACCATCAGTCTGAGTGCAGGTATCGGAACGAACCACACCAGCGGCAGTGACTTCACCTTCGGAGAACAGGTAAAGAACGGATGGAACAACTCCATCGGTGTTTCCGTCAGCGTTCCTATCTTCAATAACCGTCAGACCAAGAGTGCCGTGCAGAAAGCGAAGTTACAGCGCGAAACAAGTCTGCTGTCGCTGCTCGACGAACAGAAAACACTGTATAAGACCATCGAAGGACTTTGGCTGGATGCGAACAGTGCGCAGCAACGTTATGCGGCAGCGAACGAGAAGCTGAAAAGTACACAGATCAGCTACGACCTGATCAGCGAACAGTTCAATCTGGGCATGAAAAATACAGTAGAGCTGCTGACAGAAAAGAACAACTTGCTGCAAGCACAGCAGGAGCAGCTTCAAGCCAAATACATGGCGATACTGAACACTCAGTTGCTGAAGTTCTACCAAGGAGACAAACTGGCATTATAAGCCTTCTTCCTTACTAAAAGCGGAATATAAATAAGTAAAAACAGAATATAGAATGAAAACGAAAAAGATTATCCTGATCGCTGTGGCAGTTGCCGTAGTAGTGGGCGGAGGAATCTGGTTCTTTACAGGTTCTCCGGCAAAGCACAAGGTGATGTATGCCAGTGCGACTGTCAGTAAAGGCGATATCTCCAATTCGGTGACTGCCACCGGAACAATCGAACCGGTGATAGAAGTAGAAGTCGGTACGCAGGTATCCGGTATCATCGACAAAATTTATGTAGATTACAACTCGGTAGTAACCAAAGGACAGCTGATTGCCGAGATGGACCGTGTCACTTTACAGAGTGAACTGGCATCCCAGCAGGCAACTTACGATGGTGCCAAAGCCGAATTTGAATATCAGAAGAAGAACTACGAACGTAGCAAGGGATTGCACGATAAGTCATTGATCAGCGATACCGACTACGAGCAGGCTCTCTATAATTATCAGAAGGCCAAGAGCGCTTTCGACAGCAGCAAGGCATCTCTGGCAAAAGCAGAACGTAACCTGTCATATGCTACGATTACTTCTCCGATAGACGGAGTTGTCATCAGCCGCGATGTAGAAGCCGGACAGACCGTAGCTTCCGGATTCGAAACTCCTACCCTCTTCACCATTGCGGCCGACCTGACACAGATGCAGGTAGTGGCAGACGTGGATGAAGCAGATATAGGCGGTATTGAAGAAGGACAGCGCGCCAGCTTTACTGTCGATGCTTATCCGAATGATGTGTTTGACGGAGTCGTGACACAGATTCGTCTGGGAGATGCAAGCAGTAGCAGCAGCGCCAGTTCAAGTACCAGCACGGTAGTCACTTATGAAGTAGTGATCTCTGCTCCGAATCCGGACTTGAAGCTGAAACCGCGTCTGACAGCCAATGTGACTATCTTTATCCTTGATAAGAAAGATGTATTGTCTGTCCCCAACAGAGCTTTGCGTTTCACCCCCGAAGCACCGTTGATCGGTAAGAATGATATCGTGAAAGATTGCGAAGGCGAACATAAGGTATGGACGCGCGAAGGAACCACCTTTACGGCCCATCCGGTAGAAATCGGAATCAGTAACGGTATTTCCACAGAGATCATCAGTGGTGTTGCCGAAGGAACCAAAGTCGTCACGGAAGCCACTATCGGTGCTATGCCGGACGAGAATATGAATAGAGAACCGGGGCAGGGAAACGGAGAAAGAAGCCCGTTCATGCCAGGCCCTCCGGGAAACAACAAAAAGAAAAGCAACAAGTAGCCAAGTATGAAAAAAGTAATTGAACTTCAAAACATCAAACGAGACTTTCAGGTGGGAGAAGAAACCGTCCATGCGTTACGGGGCGTTTCGTTCACCATTAACGAAGGTGAGTTTGTGACCATCATGGGTACTTCCGGTTCGGGAAAGTCCACACTGCTCAACACGTTGGGCTGTCTGGACACTCCTACCAGCGGGGAGTATCTGCTCGATGACATCTCCGTGCGCACCATGAGCAAGCCTCAGCGTGCCGTACTGAGAAACCGGAAAATCGGCTTCGTCTTCCAAAGCTACAACTTGCTGCCCAAGACGACGGCTGTGGAAAACGTAGAGTTACCGCTGATGTACAACTCATCAGTGAGCGCTTCCGAACGTCGCCGGCGTGCCGTCGAAGCGTTACAGGCTGTAGGTTTGGGCGACCGGTTGGAGCATAAGTCCAACCAGATGTCCGGAGGACAGATGCAGCGCGTAGCCATCGCCCGTGCACTGGTAAACAACCCTGCGGTCATCCTTGCCGACGAAGCAACCGGAAACCTCGACACACGTACGTCTTTTGATATACTTGTCCTGTTCCAGAAACTTCATGCGGAAGGACGTACCATTATATTCGTAACGCATAATCCCGAAATCGCGCAATACAGCAGCCGGAACATCCGCCTGCGCGACGGTCATGTCATTGAAGATACAGTCAACTCTCATGTCCTGTCCGCCGCCGAAGCACTGGCCGCATTGCCCAAAAGCGACGAGGATTGAAGATAAGTAATAGGTAATAAGTATTAGGTATTGGGTATTAAGTATCAAATATTAAGTAATAAGTAACAGTAGTTTATGAATGGAACTAACTTATTTAAAATAGCTCTCCGGGCATTGGCGAACAACAAGCTGCGTGCTTTCCTCACCATGCTTGGTATCATCATCGGTGTCGCTTCCGTCATCACGATGCTCGCTATCGGTCAGGGATCGAAGCGAAGCATCCAGCAACAGATATCGGAGATGGGATCGAACATGATCATGATCCATCCGGGAGCCGACAGACGGGGGGGTGTCCGGCAAGACCCATCGGCCATGCAGACGTTGAAGCTGACCGACTATGAGGCCTTACGCGATGAGACCAATTTCCTATCCGCCATCAGCCCCAATGTGTCTTCGTCGGGACAGCTTATCGCGGGTAACAACAACTACCCGTCATCCGTCAGCGGTGTCGGGCTGGAGTATCTCGACATCCGTCAGCTGAGTGTAGAAAGCGGAGATATGTTTACGGAAGCCGATATACAAAGTTCGGCTAAGGTCTGCGTGATCGGTAAAACGATTGTAGACAACCTCTTTCCGGACGGAAGCGATCCGATAGGGAAAATCATCCGCTTCAACAAGATACCGTTCCGGGTGGTCGGTGTGCTCAAAGCCAAAGGGTACAACTCTATGGGACAGGACCAGGATAATATCGTACTGGCTCCTTACACCACCGTAATGAAACGATTGCTTGCCGTCACCTATCTTCAGGGTGTCTTTGCTTCTGCCCTATCGGAAGACATGACGGAGTATGCTACCGATGAAATCACGGAAATCCTGCGGCGCAACCATAAGTTGAAAGCTTCGGACGAAGACGATTTCACCATCCGTACCCAACAGGAGTTGAGTACGATGCTAAACTCTACCACCGATCTGATGACCACCCTGCTCGCCTGTATTGCCGGAATATCTCTGGTAGTGGGCGGTATCGGTATCATGAATATCATGTACGTATCCGTCACCGAACGTACCCGTGAAATCGGTCTGCGTATGTCCGTCGGCGCACGTGGGGTTGATATTCTGAGCCAGTTCCTCATCGAGGCTATCATGATCAGTATTACGGGAGGTCTTATCGGAGTCATCATAGGCTGCGGAGCCAGCTGGATCGTGAAGAGCGTGGCACACTGGCCTATCTTCATCCAACCTTGGAGTGTCTTCCTTTCTTTCGCTGTCTGCACCGTCACCGGAGTCTTCTTCGGATGGTATCCTGCAAAGAAAGCAGCAGATTTAGACCCGATAGAGGCAATCAGATACGAATAAAAAACTATCTTTGTCTTTATGAAACAAAGCCTAACATCCGCACGTCGTCCCCTGGAAGCACTGATACACATTATCGGCTGGGGGATTATGTTCGGTTTTCCGTTCTTCTTTGTAGAGCGCGAAAACGGAAACATCAACTGGATGGCATACTTACGCCATTCTGCCGTACCGTTGTCTTTCATGATCGCGTTCTACGTCAACTACTTCCTGCTGGTTCCCCGATATCTTTTTCAGAGCCAGACCAAGAGATATATTACTTACAATATTCTCCTGTTGTGTGTCATCGGTCTGATGCTGCACCTTTGGCGGAGTCTGACATTCGATCCTTCCTTTGTTCCCAAGCCTCACCGGTCGGGTGGTCCTCCGGGATGGCTGTTCTTTGTCAGAGATATGCTGAGTCTCGTCTTCACCATCGGACTGAGTGCCGCCATACGTATGAGTGCCCGATGGACACAAGCGGAAGCTGCCCGTAAGGAAGCGGAACGGAACCGTTCGGAAGCGGAACTGAAGAATCTGCGCAATCAACTGAACCCGCATTTTCTGCTCAATACGCTGAACAATATCTATGCCTTAATTGCTTTTGATACAGACAAGGCGCAACAAGCTGTGCAGGAACTAAGCAAGCTCCTACGCTATGTGTTGTATGATAATCAGCAGACCTACGTCCCGCTAGGCAAAGAGACTGACTTTATCCGCAACTATATCGAACTGATGCGCATCCGCCTGTCTTCCAATGTACAGATGACTACGCAGATTGATATACTGCCGGACAGTCGGACTCTTATCGCACCGCTTATCTTTATCTCGCTGATCGAGAATGCCTTCAAGCACGGTATATCGCCTACGGAACGGAGTTTTATCCATATCCATCTTGCGGAAAATGAGACGGAAGTGATCTGCGAGATAAGCAACAGCAACCACCCGAAGAACATAATGGACAAGAGTGGTTCGGGGATAGGACTGGAACAGGTGAACCGACGACTGGAGATTCTTTATCCAGGCCAGTATACCTGGCAGAAAGGTATTTCGGAAGACGGCAAGGAGTATAGATCAAGGCTGAGCATCCGTGTGAGGGAGAGTATTAATAAGTAATAAGTATTAAGTAATAGGTAATAATTGAGAGTATATTCGGTTTAGGTAATTAAATAAAATATAGAGAATTATGATATTACGTTGTGCCATTGTAGATGATGAGCCATTGGCTCTGGGCCTACTGGAAAGTTATGTGAATAAGACTCCGTTTCTGCAACTTACAGGAAAATATTCCAGTGCAGTTCAGGCAATGAAGGAGTTGCCGGGCGAAGAAGTCGATCTTCTTTTCCTTGACATTCAGATGCCGGAACTTAACGGACTGGAGTTCTCACAAATGGTAGATTCCCGTACGCGTATCGTTTTTACCACCGCATTCGGTCAATACGCTATCGACGGTTATCGTGTCAATGCACTCGATTATCTGCTGAAACCGATCTCGTATGTCGATTTCCTGCAAGCAGCCAATAAAGCCCTGCAATGGTTCGAGCTGGTGCAGAAGCCGGAAGAGATAGACAGCATCTTTGTAAAAAGCGACTATAAGCTGGTACAGGTAGAACTGAAAAAGATCATGTACATCGAAGGACTGAAAGATTACATCAAAATATATACGGAAGATGATGCCAAACCCATCTTGTCACTCATGAGCATGAAAGCCATGGAAGAGCTTTTGCCTTCCAGCCGGTTCATACGTGTACACCGTTCATTCATCGTCCAAAAGGACAAAATACGGGTGATCGACCGTGGACGTATCGTCTTTGACAAAACGTATATCCCCATTAGTGATAGTTACAAGCAGGTTTTTCAGGCATTTTTGGATGAAAGAAGCTGATGATTGTCTAATTTATCGGCAAAAAAGTGAATTTTGTCGATTATAGTTTGTCAGAAATCGGTTTTATATGTAACTTTGCAACGAACAGAAAGGGATTGTGAAATTCCAAGAATAGAATAGTTTAGTTAAGTCTAGTTTAGTTTTTGTGTTGAGTGCTTCCTCGTCGGCGGACGATCTAGGAAGCACTTTTTATTTATCTATTTATAGAACAAGCTGGACGATAGCACTAAATCAAAGAAAAATAACATAAAGTTTGATTATACCTAAAGCTCTTTTATATTCTATTAAATCTTAATACATTTCTTTTTGCGAGCAAAGACTTGACTCCGTTTGTTTATAGGGGGGATGCTCAAACAAGAACAGCTCTCCGGACGTTATACTACTGATATCAACCAAATTATAAACATTAATTGCAGATAATATGTGTTTCCACAACTCCATGTCAGCCAAAGCCATCAAAGTTGCCGCCCGTTACGGACGCCAATCGGATGTAGTCGAGATTTACCAAAGCATTCTTGACGAACAGTATCATGTGAATGCGTTCACTTTCCCCAGATATCCTATCATTACTTCTTCGGACGAAGTACAGGTTTTCAACTGGGGACTCATCCCTTTCTGGGTAAGAAGCGAAGAGGATGCGACAGAAATAAGAAAGATGACACTCAATGCCCGTGCGGATACCATTTTCGAGAAACCGTCTTTCCGCGAACCGATCATGAAGAAACGGTGCATAGTGCCCAGTACCGGCTATTTTGAATGGAGGCATGAAGGAGCAAACAAAATACCTTATTATATATATGTGAAAGATGAACCTATCTTCTCGATGGCCGGCATCTACGACCGTTGGCTGGACAAGGATACGGGAGAGGAACACGAAACTTTCTCCATCATCACCACTGACACCAATTCGCTGACCGATTACATCGATAACACCAAGCACCGGATGCCCGCCATACTCACCCAAGAGGAGGAAGAGAAATGGCTCAATCCCTCATTGAGCAAGGCCGAAATAGCTTCTTTACTGAAACCCTTCGATACAGAGAAGATGGATGCATACGTTATCAGAAACGATTTCTTAAAGAAATCTCCCAATGATCCGACAATAGTACAAAGGGCATAGGAAAAAGAAGTTTATCCTAAAAAAGTGAGAGGTGTGAGGGAGGAATTGCAACTTTTATATTTTTATTTCACTGTTTCTACTCTCTAATTTTCAACTAAAAAAAATACGAATGTTAGAAATCCTCTCTCACTCCTCTCACTTTTTCCCCTTTATTTCATGAAATTCGGAAGAAAGTACAAAAAGAAACAGAGTTCAAAGAGTAAAACGTGGTGGGAAATCCGGAAAACATAACCATCTTTTCCGAACTTCCCACCACGTTTTATCTAGTTCGCACCGTCCGGTGATTTACTCACCCAACTCGCCCAGCAAATCATACGACGGCACAAAGAAAAGCGTCCCCGTTATTGCCGTACTGAAATCGAGCAAGCGGTCGGTATTGCCCGCCGGACTGCCGATAAACATATTCTCCAACATCCGGCGAGTCGTGCTGAATGTACTAGCATACCCAATAAAATACGTACCATACTCCCCCTTCGAAGTATTGGCAAACGGCATATTGGCACGTACAATCTTCAGATCATCACCGATATTGGTCACAGCATTATGCGCATTCCCCGGCTTCTCTTCGTCCGACAGCTCCACATCATTGAACTTATGACGTCCGATCACCTTTTCCTGTTGTTCCACCGGAAGCGCATTCCACGCAACCATATCATGAATGTATTTCTGCACAAACACATAACTGCCTCCTGCAAAATCCGCATCCTCCTCGCCTATCACCGCAAAATGATAGGGATTCTCATCGACAGCAGGATTCTCCGTACCGTCCACAAAGCCGATAATCGCCTTACCATCCATATAGCGAAATCCATGCGTCTCATCAACAGACACCACAGCCCCTTTAAGCTTCTCATCAAGGATAGAAGCAAACTCGAAACACAGCCCCATCTGCTTCGCCCGAATATGGAACAACAAATCACCGGGAGTAGAAACAGCTGTATACTTCTCCCCTTTTATCTCGGAGAAAGTACTCAGCTCTTTCGGTTTACCCTTATCGGGGAAAAGCCGCGTCCACGCATCAGCCCCGAATCCCATCGTGCAACTGAATTGCATATCAGGAAAACGATTGCGCATACTACGGATCATTGCCGAGAAATTGGCACATACATCCTTTACTTTATCAACCGTATCGGGGGAATCTGTCAGGTTATAGACTATAAATATTACATTCTCTCCCTGTTTTCCGGCCACATCCTGTGGGATATGACCGCCGAACGAATTTTGAAATGGATTCATATTCTTTTAATTTTAGTTTTTTAGTTTCGCCCATAAGATATATCCGGTGATAAAACCGAATCAAAACCGAATGGCTACATAGGCAAGAAGCTCCCGGCTTCGACCCCGTGAGCTTCTCTCTTCTCCAATGTTACTCTCTCTTCTTATATATAATATACTTTGTCTTTATATTGTCTCTCTCTTTTCAGTCATTCCGCACATACATCGCGGCTCCGGCATCCATAAAGAGTTCGACATTCTCCGCATGATGCGCTATATAAGCCGCCGGTCCCGTATCTCCCGAGTGGCAGATTTCTTCCACCACTTCCGCCTTCGCCTTTCCGGTAATCAGAAAAATAACAAGGCGGGCAGTCAGAATCGGAAATCCGGTCATTGCAATGCGTTTCTGTCCGTTACGGGGATGAGTGCTGGTCACATAAATCTGGTCGGAAGAGAGCAAAGCCTCCTGTCCGGGGAAGATAGAGGAAGTATGTCCGTCATCTCCCGCTCCCAACAGCACAATGTCAAATTCGGGCCAGCCATTCTTCTTGGGTACCTGCCGGCTGACAAGTTCGGAATAGCGGGCTGCTTCTTTTGCCGGTTTCTCTTCACCGCGAATGCGGTATACATTTTCGTAAGGAATGGGCACTATCCCCAAAAGCAGGGAACGCATCATTCCATAATTACTATCAGAATCTTCGGGAGGAACGCAACGTTCGTCTACCCAATAAAGTTTCATACGCTTCCAAGGAGTAATATCAGCGTATTCATTTGCCCATAAATCAAACATCAAGGCGGGAGTGCTGCCACCACTCACTGCTATGTTGAACGTTTTGTCCGGTTCAGCATTCATGATATCCACCAGGTGGAATATCAACGAACGGGCTGTCTCCATAGACGACGGGAAAACAGATAGTTTCATAGTTCGCAATATTGGTCTGTATTTGTTAAATTCTTACACGGATTGGTCCAGTCTGCCCCATGCTCGTGCATCATAGCTTCACTTTCGAGAGGTCCCCACGTACCTGCCGGATAGCCGTACAAAGGTGCGTCCGGATTATCTTTCCAATAACGTAAGACCGGATCAAAGAAGTTCCAGGAAGCCTCTACAGCATCACTTCGAGTAAATAAGGTCGGATCTCCCTGAATGCAGTCGTCAATCAGACGGGCATAAGCGTCACCACTCGGCACGCCGCCCAACTGTGCGTAACTGAAATCCATCGTCACCTGACGGACTTCGAAACCTGCACCCGGAACCTTCATTCCGATCTTCAACACAATACCCTCGTTTGGTTGCAAACGAAGGATCAACTTATTAGCCCTCGGACAGTTACCGCCGGAACAGCGGAACATCTGATGGGGCGTCTCGCGGAAGTGAACGACAATCTCCGTCACCTTCGTCGGCATCTGCTTACCGGTACGGATGTAGAACGGTACCCCGCTCCAACGCCAGTTACTGATGCCCAGCTTCATCGCAATATAAGTCTCCGTTCGCGAGTCGGGAGCCACTCCCTTTTCCTCACGATACCCCTTCTTATTGCCCGAAGCCGTATATTGTCCGCGAACGATATGTTCATTCAAGTCCGTCTCCGTAAGCGGAGTCAGCGACTCATAAACCTTCACTACCTCATTCCGGAAATTATCCGCATTGAATACCGCCGGCGGCTCCATAGCCGTAAGAGCTACGAGTTGAATCAGGTGATTCTGCACCATATCCCGCAAAGCCCCCGCCGTCTCGTAAAAACCTCCACGCTGCTCAATACCCAGATTCTCTACAGCAGTAATCTCCACATAATCAATATAATTACGATTCCATAACGGCTCAAAAATACCATTGGCGAAACGGAAAGCAAGCACATTCTGCGCCGTCTCCTTGCCTAGAAAATGATCGATACGATAAATCTGATGCTCATCAAACACAGAAGAGTAAATCTTATTCAACTCAAGCGCCGACTCCAGATCATACCCGAATGGCTTCTCAACAATAATACGAGAATGAGGAGTATTCAGCCCGGCCGCCTTCAAATGCAAAGGCACCACCCCATACAGCGAAGGCGGAGTAGCCAGATAGAACAACAAATTATCCGGATCGACCTCCTTCGTAAGCTCTACCAAACGCTCCCGCAACTGCGAATATCCCTCCACCTTCGCAGGGTCCATCGGCAAATAATACAAATGAGACACAAAAGAAGACATCAGCTCCAAATTCTGCTCTTCAGCCTTCACAAACTGCTGCAACTCCCCAAGTATATATGAACGGTAATCTTCATCAGAATAGACAGTACGCCCAATTCCCAGAACAGTAAAACTCCCCGTCAGCCGTTTATCCCGATACAGAGAGTACAATGCGGGCATCAACTTGCGTTTAGTCAAGTCGCCCGAAGCACCAAAAATAATCATTGCAAATTTATCCATCGTCGTATTTTTAACTTTTTACCTTTTATCCATCCATCACCGCACCTAAACCGACCAGCCTTAACCAACCGACAAACCGACCAATCTCCGCCAACCGCCCTAACGCATAATCACCCACACACCCACTCCTAAACCCACCTTCAGCTTTCCACCCGAACGGTCTCCCGGCCTCACCGAAGGAGCGTCAAGCGGAGGCTGTATCTCCGGCGTGAAGAAGGGCAGGCTGTTTGAGCGGAGCGAGTTCCTGCCCTTTAGCCGGAGATGCGGCCGGAGTAGCTCCGTAGGTGCAGCCTTGATTTTTTCTTTTGGTACCTTTCTTTTGCATCAAGGCAAAAGAAAAGTACTCACACATTATAAGTCCCCGACTTCGTCTCCCCTCCGTGCCCCGTCCAATTCTCATGAAAGAACTGTCCGCGCAACTCATCCTTCCTCTCAAACGTATGCGCACCGAAATAATCACGCTGCGCCTGCACCAGATTGGCAGGTAAATTGTCAGAAGTCAGCGAATAAAAATAATTCAAAGCCGAAGAGAAAGCCGGAACAGGCAATTCCTCCTTCATCGCCTCCGCCACCAGATTCTTCCATCCGGGTAGCAAAGACTTGATTTCCTCACGGAAGTAAGGAGCCAGCAACAAATGCTTCGGCTTATCCGCCGCCTCAAAAGCAGCAGCTATATCATTCAGGAAAATACTGCGGATGATACATCCCCCACGCCACATACGGGCAATGGAAGCCAAGTCCAGATTCCATCCGAAAGCATCAGAAGCCCGCTGCAACACAGCAAAGCCCTGCGCATACGACACCAGCTTGGAAGCGTAAAGCGCAGAAAATATCTCCTTCACCAATTCCGCCTTATTATATACAGGTAATGTATGCTTGCACAAGAACTGCTTGGAAGCCAGATGACGCAACTCCTTCTGAGCCGAGAGACTGCGTTCGAACACCGCCGTGGCAATCAAGCCCAACGGCATCCCCAACTCCATCGCATTGATGACAGACCACTTTCCCGTCCCCTTCTGTCCGGCGGCATCGAGAATCTTATCGATCAGATACCCACCGGATTTATCCTTGTGACGCAAAATATTAGAAGTAATCTCAATCAGATAACTGCGCAACTTCCCTTCATTCCAACGGGCAAAAACGTCCGCCATCTCCTCGTTCGTCAGATCAATGAGATTCTTCATCACCCAGTAAGCCTCGGCAATCAACTGCATATCACCGTATTCGATACCGTTGTGAATCATCTTCACAAAATGTCCCGACCCGGCAGGGCCTACCCACTGGCAACAGGGAGTTCCGTCCGGCGCTTTCGCCGCGATGCTCTGCAAGACAGGCTTCACTTCCGGCCACGCTTTCTCCGATCCTCCGGGCATGATGGAAGCACCGTTCAACGCACCTTCCTCACCGCCCGACACTCCGCTTCCTACAAACAAGAATCCTTTCGATTCAGCTAATTTTACACGGCGATTGGTATCTTCGTAATTAGAATTACCACCGTCAATCAGAATATCTCCGGGAGAAAGCAAAGGGAAAAGCTGATCCATCAGTTCGTCTACCGGACTGCCGGCACGTACCATCATCATAATCTTGCGAGGGGTGGCGATTGATTCCACAAAAGCCTTTATATCTGTAAAACCTTCAATGTTTTTACCTTTAGCACGACCATTCATAAAGCGGTCTACTACTCCTTCTTCCACTCCGGGGACGGTACGATTATAAACAGAGACGTGCCAGCCCTTGCTTTCCATATTCAAAGCAAGGTTCTCACCCATCACTGCCAGACCGATCAACCCGATATCTGTTTTATTCTGATTTGCCATATCTTATATATTTTAAAATATTGTTTATGTAAGAAACACTTGAAAAGCACATTTGTTCGCTAGTTTTGGATTAAAATACTATTTTTGTGGTCAACAAATAACTATCAGAATGAAGAAAATCAAGATCGGCCTGCTGCCACGCATCATTATTGCTATCATCTTGGGGATTGCCATTGGCACTATTTTTCCGGCTCCGCTGGTACGAATATTCGTTACGTTCAACGGAATTTTCAGTGAATTTCTTAACTTCTCCATTCCGCTCATTATCGTCGGACTGGTCACCGTAGCCATTGCCGACATCGGCAAAGGTGCGGGAAAGATGCTGCTTGTCACCGCCCTCATCGCTTACGGTGCGACGCTCTTCTCCGGCTTCCTGTCCTACTTCACCGGTGTCACCGTGTTCCCCTCGCTCATCGAAGTGGGCGCGCCGCTCGAAGAAGTCAGCGAAGCGCACGGCATTCTCCCCTACTTCTCCGTATCCATCCCTCCGCTGATGAATGTCATGACGGCATTGATCCTTGCCTTCACACTGGGATTGGGACTGGCGGCACTGCACAGCGATGCTTTGAAGAGTGTAGCACGGGACTTTCAGGAAATCGTCGTGCGCATGATCAGTGCGGTCATCCTGCCTTTGCTGCCGCTTTACATCTTCGGCATTTTCCTGAATATGACTCATTCCGGACAAGTATATGCCATTCTGATGGTTTTTATCAAAATCATCGGAGTTATCTTTCTGTTGCATATCTTCCTGCTCGTCTTTCAGTATTCCATTGCGGCACTCTTTGTCCGTAAGAATCCGCTCCGGTTGTTGGGCAGGATGATGCCGGCCTATTTCACCGCATTGGGCACACAATCGTCCGCCGCCACCATTCCGGTGACGCTGGAGCAGACGAAGAAGAACGGAGTATCCGCCGACATTGCAGGATTCGTGATTCCGCTCTGCGCCACCATTCACCTGTCCGGCAGCACGCTGAAAATCGTGGCCTGCGCACTGGCACTGATGATGATGCAGGGAATGCCGTTCGACTTCCCGCTGTTTGCCGGATTCATCTTTATGCTGGGCATCACGATGGTAGCCGCACCGGGCGTTCCGGGAGGAGCCATCATGGCGGCACTCGGTATCCTGCAATCGATGCTCGGCTTCGACGAGTCGGCACAGGCGCTGATGATCGCACTCTACATCGCCATGGACAGTTTCGGGACTGCCTGCAACGTGACGGGCGACGGAGCCATCGCACTGATCATAGACAAAGTGATGGGAAAAGGAACGGGAAAATAAAACTGACTTGGTTTGCATATACAGCATAAAATAACGAAATTTGTCCCCCATATTTTCAAATAAAAAATAAAGGAATATGAAAACAGCCCTTATATCAGGCATCACCGGACAGGATGGTTCTTATCTTGCCGAATTTCTCTTGCAAAAAGGTTACAAAGTACACGGTATCCTCCGTCGTTCTTCCTCATTCAATACCGGACGTATCGAGCATTTGTACTTTGACGAATGGGTACGCGACATGAAACAAAAACGTACCATCAACCTGCACTACGGCGATATGACGGACTCCAGCTCACTGATCCGCATCATACAGCAGGTGCAACCGGATGAAATCTACAATCTGGCAGCACAGAGTCATGTGAAGGTATCGTTCGACGTGCCCGAATATACTGCCGAAGCGGACGCTATCGGCACACTGCGTATGCTCGAAGCCGTACGCATCCTGGGACTGGAAAAGAAAACAAGGATATATCAGGCTTCCACCTCCGAGCTCTTCGGTAAGGTGCAGGAAGTTCCGCAAAAGGAGACAACTCCGTTCTATCCCCGCTCTCCCTACGGAGTGGCAAAGCAATACGGCTTCTGGATCACCAAGAACTACCGCGAAAGCTATGGCATGTTTGCCGTTAACGGCATCTTGTTCAATCACGAAAGCGAACGTCGTGGCGAAACATTCGTTACCCGCAAGATTTCTCTCGCTGCCGCACGTATCGCACAAGGCGAGCAGGACAAGCTGTATTTAGGTAATCTGGATGCCCGCCGTGACTGGGGGTATGCGAAAGATTACGTGGAATGTATGTGGCTGATTCTTCAGCATGACGTTCCGGAAGATTTCGTAATCGCCACCGGAGAGATGCACACCGTACGCGAATTTGCCACACTGGCATTCAAGGAGGCAGGCATCGAACTTCGTTGGGAAGGCGAAGGCGTGGACGAAAAGGGTATCGACGTGGCTACCGGAAAAGTATTGGTAGAGGTTGATCCCAAATATTTCCGTCCGGCAGAAGTCGAACAACTGTTAGGAGACCCTACCAAAGCCCGGACATTGCTGGGATGGAACCCAAGGAAGACATCGTTCGGAGAACTGGTAAGCATCATGGTGCGCCATGACATGGAAAAAGTAAGAAGAATGATCGCTACCAAGCACTAACAGACCTCAAACCGAACACGGATTACGCCGATTCAACGATCTTCATTTTTTACATGAGATGCGCATAACCGGAGTAATCCGTGTTCATATATGATACTTAATCATGGAAAAGAATGCAAAAATCTATGTAGCAGGGCATCACGGTTTGGTGGGTTCTGCTATCTGGAAGAATTTACAGGATAAGGGATATACCAATCTGATCGGGCGTACGCATCAAGAACTGGATTTGCTCGACGGTGTAGCTGTCCGCCGTTTTTTCGACGAAGAGCAACCGGAGTATGTGTTTCTGGCTGCTGCATTCGTAGGCGGCATCATGGCAAACAGTATTTATCGTGCCGACTTCATTTATAAGAACCTGCAAATACAGCAGAACGTCATCGGTGAAAGTTTCCGTCATAACGTCCGGAAACTGCTGTTTCTGGGCAGCACCTGCATCTATCCGCGTGACGCCGAACAGCCGATGAAAGAAGAAGTCCTGCTGACTTCACCACTGGAATACACAAATGAGCCATACGCCATCGCCAAGATCGCCGGACTGAAAATGTGCGAGAGCTTCAACCTGCAATACGGCACGAATTACATCGCCGTGATGCCGACCAACTTATACGGTCCGAATGATAATTTTGACTTGGAACGCAGCCATGTCCTGCCTGCCATGATCCGTAAGATTCATCTTGCGCACTGTCTGAAGGAAGGAGACTGGGAAGCTGTCCGCAAGGATATGAACCAACGTCCTGTAGAAGGCGTCAATGGCGACAGCCCCAAGGCGGACATTCTGAATATCCTCCGCAAATACGGTATCAGCGAAACGGAAGTGACTCTGTGGGGCACGGGAACTCCCCTGCGCGAGTTTCTCTGGAGCGAAGAAATGGCCGACGCCAGTGTATTCGTAATGGAACACGTGGACTTCAAAGATACCTACAAAGAAGGTGACAAGGATATCCGCAACTGCCATATCAACATCGGAACGGGAAAGGAAATCACCATCCGCCAACTCGCCGAACGAATTGTAGAAACGGTAGGCTATCAAGGCAAACTAACCTTCGACAGCAGCAAACCGGACGGCACTATGCGCAAACTGACCGATCCGTCCAAACTACACTCTTTGGGATGGCATCACAAAATAGAAATAGAGGAAGGAGTACGGAGAATGTACGAATGGTACTTGAAATAAATTCAAAAAGAACTATCCGCATTGGGGCTGAATTAGAAAGGAACAGACTGAAAACAACCGGTTTTTCGGATTAATCCATGTTAATGACTGCGACATGCATTGTGGACTGTCTTAACAAGCATTGTTAATGACATTACCATGCATTCTTATCGACCCTAACAAGCATTGATAACTTCCCTTTCTTATAGAGAGAACAGTAATGTCATCTGTAAGGAACAATCGTGCCACAGGCCGGAAACACTTGTGCCAAAGGCGTGGCACAACTCCTTCCCCTATACTTCCCAACACTTTTCCCATACTTCCACATCTTAGTCCCTTATTACCCCAAGACTCCCCATTTCCAAAAATTCTTCATTCTTAATTCTTCATTCTTAATTTAATTACTATATTTGCACAATTTAATACCAAATGTGCAAAAACAATGGAAAAGAGTTTTATAGCTTACATTGAAAATAGTATCAAGAACAATTGGGACTTAGACGCCCTGACAGATTATAAGGGAGCCACCCTTCAGTATAAAGACGTTGCTCGAAAAATCGAAAAACTCCATATCATCTTTGAAGAAAGCGGAATCCGCAAGGGAGACAAAATCGCCGTTTGCGGCCGAAACAGTTCCCATTGGGGAGTCACTTTCCTCGCCACACTGACGTATGGAGCAGTCATCGTCCCCATCCTTCACGAGTTCAAGGCGGACAATGTGCACAACATCGTCAACCACTCCGAAGCCAAATTACTATTTGTAGGAGACATGGTGTGGGAAAACCTCAACGAATCGGCAATGCCCCTGCTGGAAGGTATTCTGATGATGAACGACTTCACCTTACTGGTATCACGCAGCGAACGCTTGACGCACGCACGTGAACATCTGAACGAAATGTTCGGCAAGAAATATCCGAAGAACTTCCGCAAAGAACACATCGAATACCATAAGGATGAACCCGAAGAACTGGCAGTAATCAACTACACGTCCGGCACAACGAGCTACTCAAAAGGAGTCATGCTCCCCTACCGCAGCCTCTGGTCGAACACCAAGTTCGCGTATGAAGTGCTCGAACTGAAAGCCGGAGACAAGATCGTCTCCATGCTTCCTATGGCACATATGTACGGACTGGCCTTCGAGTTCCTCTATGAGTTCTCCGTCGGCTGCCATATCTACTTCCTCACCCGTATGCCGAGTCCGAAGATTATCTTCCAGGCATTCGAAGAAGTAAAACCGAATCTCATCGTCGCCGTTCCACTCATCATCGAAAAGATTATCAAGAAGAGCGTACTCCCGAAACTGGAAACGCCGACCATGAAAATCTTACTCAAAGTACCCATCATCAACGACAAGATAAAAGCAACCATACGCGAAGAAATGATCAAAGCGTTCGGTGGAAACTTCAGAGAAATCATCGTAGGTGGAGCAGCTTTCAACCAGGAGGTGGAACAATTCCTTAAAATGATAGACTTCCCTTATACAGTAGGCTACGGCATGACAGAATGCGGTCCGATCATCTGCTACGAAGACTGGACAAGATTCAAGCCGGGTTCGTGCGGAAAAGCCGCGCCGCGTATGGACGTACGGGTGCTGTCTTCCGATCCGGAAAATATCGTTGGCGAAATCGTCTGCAAAGGGCCTAACGTAATGCTGGGATATTACAAGAACAGCGAAGCGACAGAAGCAGTGATCGACAAAGACGGCTGGCTGCACACAGGCGACCTCGCCTTGATGGACGCCGAAGGCAATATCACCATCAAGGGACGCAGCAAGAACCTGTTGCTCAGCGCCAGCGGACAGAACATCTACCCCGAAGAAATCGAAGATAAACTGAACAATCTGCCATACGTATCGGAAAGCATCATCGTACAGCAGAACGAGAAACTCGTCGGACTGGTTTATCCGGACTTTGACGAAGCATTCGCCCATGGTCTGAAGAATGAGGACATCGAACGGGTAATGGAAGAAAACCGCGTAGCACTGAACGCCATGTTACCGGCATACAGCCAAATACTAAAAATGAAGATATATCCCGAAGAATTTGAAAAGACCCCGAAGAAGAGCATCAAACGCTATCTGTATCAGGAAGCGAAAGGATAAAGGAAGTGAAGGATTAAGGGAATACTCTGTGAACCTAAACTGAAAAAAAGAGTTATAATAAAGATGAAGATAATAAAGACAATATTCACGGCAGCTGTTCTGATGGCTGCCGTTTGTTTGCCGGCACAGAACAAGAGTGCGGGCATCAACCTTTCCTTATGGAAAGACATCTGCACACAGCCGTATGACAGCACTCAGACGACTTATGTAAACCTCGGTCTGCTGTCTACGCTGAACCGTCTCAACGGCGTTGGCATCAACGCGCTGGGAAGCGTCATTCATGGAGATATGAACGGAGTACAGATCACAGGATTAGCCAATCTTGCCGGTGGTACGATGCGGGGTGTTCAGATAGCGGGTGTCAGCAATATCAGCGGAAACAACACCGTAGGGCTTTCCGCCGCCGGACTAGTGAATATCACAGGCGACGGCTCAAAGGGGGTCATTATTTCGGGACTTACCGGCATCGGTGGAGACAACAACTCGGGAGTAATGATAAGCGGTCTGATGAATGTGACGGGAAACATGGCTTCGGGATTTCAGTTTTCCGGCGTGTCAAATATCACGGGACAGAGTTTCAACGGTATGATGACTTCCGGACTCTTGAATGTGGTAGGCGAAAACATGAACGGTCTGCAGATTGCCGGTATCGCCAATATCACCGCAAAAGACCTGAATGGCGCACAGATCGGGTTATGCAACTATGCGACGAAGGCTCATGGCTTTCAGATCGGTCTGGTCAATTACTACAGGGAAGATATGAAAGGATTACAACTCGGCCTCGTGAACGCGAATCCCGATACAAGAATACAAATGATGGTATATGGCGGTAACGTCACGCCCGCCAACATAGGAGTGCGTTTCAAGAACCAACTGTTTTATACGATCTTGGGAGTGGGTGCATTCGATCAGAATCTGAACGATAAATTTTCTATCAGCACGTCTTACCGTGCCGGATTGGCGGTACCTGTTTACAAAGGTTTGTCCATTAGCGGTGACCTCGGATTCCAGCATATAGAAACGTGCTCCAACAAGGATGAAGTGATTCCCCGACGGCTTTATGGATTGCAGGCACGAGCGAATCTGGAATATCAGATCAGCAAGAAATTCGGCATCTTTGCCACCGGTGGTTACGGACTGACACGGTATTACAACAAATCCGGTAATTTCGATAAAGGAGCGATCATAGAAGCAGGTATTGTCCTCTTCTAAGGCTGATTAATAAGTAATAGGTAATAAGTATTAAGTATTAGGTAATAAGTATTAGGTATTAACCGTAGCTATCATTTAGAGGTATATCTATCTGTCATTCAAAGTTTTCATCACTTTATCAAAGTGAAACAATTCGATAATGACGAGCATAAGTATCTGTCATCCTGAGCTTGTCGAAGGATCTCCTCTTTTGTAGTCACAAAGAAGAGATTCTTCCTCCTTACAGTCGTCTGAATGACAGACAGATGCGTCTCTAAATGGCAGCTACGGTTAATACCTAATACTTATTACCTAATACTTAATACTTATTACCTATTACTTATTTATACTTTCTCTTTAATCAACCCGATGCGATAAGCCACAAGCAACTTCTTCAAATCCTGAATCTGCGTCACAAGTTCCTTCCCTTTATCGGTGTCTTTCACCATCATCCGTTGCGAATTGAACTCCAGTACAAAGTTGGTTGACTTGATATCCAACCCTTCTTCAATGGCTTTCTGCCTGGACTGGAACGGCTCGTGCTGCACCAACTGCATCCCGTGAGAATGGTAAACAAGCGTATAGCCCGCAATTCCCGTCTCCGGCTGATAGGCTTTGGAAAATCCTCCGTCAATAACGAACAATTTGCCATTTGCCTTCATCGGCTGTTCTCCTTGAATAGTCTTTACAGGCACATGACCATTGATGATATGAGAATGAGGTCCCAATGCCCCGAACTCATCTAATATCTGATCGCAGATATCTTCACGATTGCGAAGCGTGTAGTAATATCCCTTCTTTTCCTTTTGTATCTCCTTGTCTTCCAGAAAATAGCGTTCGAAAGTCGCCATCTTATCCTTATCAAACAGAGGAGCTTCCGGACCACACCACATATACCAGATATAGTCCATCGCAAATTCTTTATCATCCTCTCCTTCTTCATCAAAGTATGCAGTACGAATCAGCTGATCGGCCTTATCGAGCAACTTGCGTCCCCAATACTCCTTGCCACGTATCTTGACATGCTTGAAACTGCCATCCTCATTCAAAGGTACCGAAGCATGATAAAGAAGATTGGAATTGGAAACCAGATACATTCCGCCATACGTAAACAGGCAACGCATGTGCTTCTTCAACTTCTCGCTATTCATAAACGAATAGTGAATCTTTTCCACAAGTTCCCGTTCTTCGTCGGTCAGTCGATAAGGATCGGCAGGGTCTACGGTCGGAAAGTTTGTGTCACGCAGGGCATATTCTTTGCCTTCATACACAAAAACTCCACGCTCAAAATCGATCTTCTCCAACAGCTTCCGGTTACTCATCCCGAACTCCGGACGACGGTCTATTATTTCAGCTTCCAGCTTAAACTGGATGATCGTAATCGCCTTGTGCATCTGGGTGATCAGACGCAAAGTCTTCTCATTGTAATTGGTGTCGGCAAAATTCATCTTCGGCATAAAGATGGTACACGGATCATCGGCATAAGTATCCATGGCAAAAGTTGCCAGAGGAAGCAGATTGATTCCATAACCGTCTTCAAGAGTACCCAGATTGCCGTAGCGCATGGACATACGGATCACGTTGGCTATGCAACTGTCATTGCCGGAAGCGGCTCCCATCCACAGGATATCGTGGTTGCCCCATTGAATGTCGAAGTTGTGGTAATTGCACAAAGTATCCATGATGATGTGCGCTCCGGGACCACGGTCGTATATATCACCCACAATATGAAGAGAATCAATAGTCAGACGCTGAATCAGATTACACATGGCTATAATAAAGTCATCCGCCCGCTTGGTAGAGATTATGGTGCTGATGATGACATTGATATATGCGTGCTTATTCGGCTCGACAGACGTTTCGTGCAGTAATTCCTGAATGATGTAAGAGAACTCTGCGGGCAAGGATTTTCGAACTTTGGAACGGGTATATTTGGAAGATACATTCTGACAAACCTTCACCAACTGGTTCAGAGTGATCAGATACCAGTCGTCCAGATCCTTCTCGCGGGCTTTTACCAGCTGAATTTTCTCTTCCGGATAATAGATCAACGTGCAGAGTTCTTTCTTCTCCGCTTCGCGCAGGGTATTGCCGAAAATCTCGTTCACTTTGCGTTTTACCGCACCCGAAGCATTCTTTAACACATGTTGGAAGGCTTCGTATTCACCGTGTATGTCTGTCAAGAAATGCTCCGTTCCTTTAGGCAGATTCAGGATAGCCTCCAGATTAATAATTTCCGTACTTGCATCGGCAATAGTAGGAAAACTCCGGGAAAGCAACTGCAAGTAGCGGAGATCGCCAACTATGCTTTCAGGAGTTATATTACTTTGAGCAGTCATTATATGTACTATTTTACTATTTACAATATGCTATTTATCGACTTATCGTTTATCGCTATAAATATAACGATTTATCATCTACTTATTACAAATTCCAGCCTTTAATGTTCATCGTCAGCCCAATAAAAACATCAACAGCACCTGCGCAATGATCACACGCAGAAACATACACAACGGATATACTGTAGCATAAGCGACGGAAGGATTGTCACCCGGTATCGTATCGTTGGCATAATTCAGCGCCATCGGATTCGCCATACTGCCGCACAACATACCGGATACACTGCCGAAGTCTATCTTCATAATCTTGAAAGCGACAAAGCCGACCAGGACCGTCGGGATAATTGTCAGACCGGCTCCCAAAGCTATCCAAAGCAATCCTTCCGGACGGAAGACAGTATCGAAGAAATGAGCACCGGCATCCAGACCAAGACAGGCTAGATACATGGAAAGCCCCAACGCGCGCAGCATCAGATTGGCGCTGCGGGTAGTGTAAGTGATCATGTGTATCCGTGGGCCGAAAGTTCCCAGCAGGATACCCACGATAATCGGTCCGCCTGCCAGCCCCAGCTTCACGGGAGTACTGATTCCCGGTATGGAGAACGGGATCGCTCCCAATGCCAATCCCAATACGATGCCTATAAATATGACAACAAGATTAGGTTCTTTCAGACTTTTCACTGCATTTCCCAATACTTTTTCTACATTCTGAATGGCTGCTGCTTCACCTACTACTGTCAGGCGGTCGCCCAGCTGGAGAATCAGTTCCGGAGTGGCAAGTAGTTGCACACCCGAACGGTACACACGGCTGATATTGATTCCATAATGGTTTCTTAGTCTCAATGAGCCAAGTTTCTTTCCATTCAGTTCGGGGCGGGTTACGACGATACGCTGCGAGATCAATTCGCTGTCAATTGCATTCCAGTCTATATCTTCCTTGTTCCAGTCCGTATTTTCTTCCTGTTCACCGAAAAGTACTGTCAGAGCCAGGACATTCTTTTCCGCTGTGATCACCAACAGGCGGTCGCCTTCCTTCAATACCTTGTCGGAGGTAGGAATACTGACATGACCGTCACGCCACAAACGGGAAATCACAAATTTCGGATAACTCATCTGAGCTATATCCTTGATACTTTTATTAAAAATAGCGGGGTTATGTACTTGAAACGCTGCGATAAAGGTTTTGTTGGCATCATCCTTTTCTTTAATCTCCAAGTCTTCTTTATGAACCAAGAATTTACGAATCAGCAGTACGGCAAGAATCACACCGATCACTCCCATCGGATAGGCTACCGCACACCCCAAAGCCGGAGTACTGCTCTCTATGCCCATCTGTTTAAGTGTCTGCTGCGCAGCTCCCAAGGCAGGAGTATTAGTCGTGGCTCCGCAAAGGATACCCACCATATCAGGAAGAGACACACCTGTCGCATAACTGGCAACAACAGTCAGCAAAGTACCCAACAGAACTACGGCCAACGCCAACATATTCAGCGTCACCCCTCCTTTCCGGAAAGAACTGAAGAAACCGGGCCCTACCTGAAGCCCCAGTGAATATACGAAAATAACCAGTCCGAAACTTTCTGCATAATTCAGCATCTGTGGATCAACCGAAAGCCCGAAGTGTCCGGCAAGGATACCTGCAAAAAAAACAAAAGTGACTCCCAGAGATACTCCCCAGAAATGCACTCTTCCCAGCCCCAGCCCAATCGCAGAAATCAGTGAAAGCACCACAACTGCCTGTAAGGCAGAATGTTCGAGAAACAGATTATATAACCACTCCATGAATTAAACATACTAATAGGGCGCAAAGATAAAAACTATTTAGTCCCATTCAAAACTTTTAAGCTTTCATTTCGCGCCCTATCTCTTCTCTAAATTCTTAATATCCTGAAATCTTATATGTTATCCTTTAAATTATCTGTTTGTTATCCGCAATCTTTTTACCTGTCACCTCCACCTATCGCTTTTTACCTTTTCAACCTATTCCATGTGGTATCTTTCTACCTGTCGTTATCCGAAATCTCTCTACCTGTCATCTTTTGTGTAATCATCATTTTCTTTTCATTTGCCGGCACTTTCCATCTGCCGGCTATTATCTCACCTACCTGTATATTCTACGAAATTATTCCGACCATCCAGATAACCGCTCAATCGATTTCCTCCGATGTATACATCATCCAGGTAAGATACATCATTGCGACCGTAATCCATGCGAATGGAAGTCTGTGCATAATTCTCCCAGTTCCAACGGAAATAATATTCGAATGTCTCCACATGTCCATTAGGATATTCCACCCGAATAAAATCAACGCCTGTCCGGTCCAAATAAAAGTCGAGTTCCTGACGGCAACGGTTACCGTCCACATCCCGATAAAAACTCACCCATGTACGGCTACATAAATCAGAAGAACGATTATAGTAACCACCACCGATATTATCATCATCATAAAAACTATCGATTTCTACTTCACAAGAAATCAGACTCAACGTTAACACAGCCATTAAAGCCAGTCCTAAGTATCTAAATGCGTTCGTTTTCATATTCCTTTATTTTTAATGGTTCCTTTATTAATCCTATCATTTATCTTTCGATATTACAAAAGTAAGGAATGAATTCTCCTTATGAAATTGAAAATTCCTACTTGTTTAGGGGAATTCACCTAATGGAAGAGGTAAATTCCCCCAACGTACTGGATACCTTACAGATTCCTAAATAGCTAAGAAGACACGCTTCCGCCCTCCAGAACCTTAATAAACATTGAATCAAACATTCAATTATTTAATCAATGTTATAAATCAAGCCATTTAGCCCGATTTATTTGCAGATATCACAAAACTCCGTATATTTGCAATGTGTTTTTCATAGTATTAGATTTAAGGTTAACAAAAAGATTGGCTGTCTGGGAT